>Ga0066376_10001146_pt1 | contig 25732 bp, 19 predicted proteins | sample Knorr_S15_td_Bot_FD_77009 | JGI IMG/M metagenome (GOLD analysis project Ga0066376, IMG submission 77009) | Marine microbial communities from Southern Atlantic Ocean transect - Knorr_S15_td_Bottom_ad_5009_LV_A | ecosystem: Environmental > Aquatic > Marine > Oceanic | place: Southern Atlantic... | reverse complement strand
TTTCATACATCAATCGACGTTCACGCTTACTCAAGCTTGGGTGGTATTCAAGGAAGACATCCGATATCGATTTGGCAAATGTCCGCTGGCCCTCGGGCGACTTTATAAAGATAAAGACTGTGTACTGAACCCAATTTTACGACTCCACGTGGACACATTCTATGGTGTGTGCCATCCCGTAATAGATAGCGTACTCAGAAAATTTAATTGCCTATAAATACTACTCCGTTATCCCATGGAGAGTCACTAAAATCTATTAGTAGATGTATCAATACAAGCCACCTGTCCCAACGCTAGGCGCGGATGTCGGTGTTTCTTCGGAGCCATCCAAGACCTCGGATTCACCTGTTGGCACCGTGCCGGGCTTAAAGGCCTCCAAAATAACGCGCTTGTCACCGGGCCGAGCGGGGCGGCCGGTCACCGAATCGACCCGAACAAGCCGAATACCTGTCGGAATTCGAAACGGAATGGCAGGCTTATCAGCCAGGACATTTTTCATAAACTCTTTGAATATAGGGGCTGACACACTGGCACCTTGTTCGCGCCTGCCGAGCGAGCGCGGCGTATCAAAACCAGAAAAAACGCCAACCGCTAAATCAGGTGAAAACCCGATAAACCACGTATCCAGCGCTTTATTCGTTGTGCCGGTTTTACCCGCCAATGGTTTGCCAAGATCGCGCATCTGTCGACCTGTCCCTCGTTGAACCACGCCTTCCAGCATTGAGACCATTTGATAGGCACTTGCCGGGTCCGCTAGCTGTTTGCGGTGATCCGGCAAAATTGGCACCGGTTGTTTGGTCCAAAACGGCGCGCGACATTTTTCACATTGGCGCGGGTCATGCTTGAAGACAGTTTTACCGTGGCGATCTTGAATGCGATCAATCAGTGTCGGTACAATTTTTTTGCCGCCATTGACCAACATTGCATAAGCCGTCGTCAGTTTAAGAAGCGTCGTTTCACCGGCACCCAAAGCCATCGAAAGCTGTTTAGGCAATTCTTTTACGATTCCAAATCTCTCGGCATATTCAGATATCGCGTCAATGCCGATTGTTTGAGCGAGGCGAACGGTCATCAAGTTGCGCGATTTTTCCAGTCCCAACCGCATTGTACTCGGTCCGTAGAATTTCTTGGTATAGTTGGCAGGCCGCCATTTTGGCAGACCCGGACCTTGATCAATCACAAAGGGCGCATCGAGAATAAGCGAGGACGGCGTAAATCCTTTTTCGAGCGCTGCCAAATAGACAAAAGGCTTAAACGCAGAGCCGGGCTGTCGACGTGCCTGAACAACCCGGTTAAACTGACTACGCTGGTAGGAGAACCCGCCCGACATCGCGAGAACACGCCCGGTATGAGGGTCGAGCGCAACGATGGCGCCTTCTATTTCGGGCAATTGCCGCAAAGCGAATATATTGTCGGGGTAAGGCTTGCCGTCTTTGGTTTCGAACATGCGCTGGACTGCAATAACATCGCCGGCTTGCAGGACATCCGCTGGAATTTTTACCCGCTTGCCAAGGAGTTCACCCTTTAGCCAAGGACGCGCCCATTTCATTTCTGCCAACGGAATTATACCGAGACGGCCATCATCGATACCAATATCGGCGCTTTTATCCCTCACTTCCCGCACCACAGCCAAACGCCATTCAGCCATACCTGGCGGCGGTTTTATTTTCGACAAAGCACCCAGCCAATCAACCGAGGCATCGATATTGGTAATTGGTCCGCGCCAGCCATGGCGGCGATCATAAGCAATCAGTCCATTTCGAAGCGCCCGGTCGGCAATCCGCTGGAATTTTGGATTAAGCGTGGTGCGGACAACCAACCCACCGCGATAGAGATTTGTTTCGCCGTAGCGTCCGGCTAACTCACGGCGCACATGTTCCGCAAAATAATCCGCTTTGACATATTCGGTTTCCTGGCGCTTGCGGGTAATCAGCGGCGTCAATTTTGCAATCCGCGCCTCCTTCGGCGTAATCACGCCATCATCGAGCATGCGACCAACCACCCAATCTCGGCGCCCACGCGCGGCCTTTGGGTATTTGAATGGATTGTAGTTATTGGGTGCTTTGGGCAAGGCCGCCAAAAAAGCAGCTTCGGCGATCGTCAGGGTATCCAAAGATTTATTGAAATAGTTAAGCGCTGCCGCCGCGACACCATAAGAGCCAAAGCCCAAGTAAATCTCATTGAGGTAGAGTTCTAAGATACGCTCTTTTTTCAACGCGCGCTCAATTCTAAAAGCGAGAATTGCTTCTTTAACTTTGCGTTCAATCGTCACATCCGCCGATAGCAAAAAATTTTTCGCCACCTGTTGGGTGATCGTCGATGCACCAACCAGGCGCTTGCCAGAGGCAATATTCTTCACATTCGTGATAACGGCGCGGGCGATACCCATCGGATCAATGCCCGGATGGTAGTAAAAATTTTTATCTTCGGCGGAGAGAAAGGCCCGCACCACACGGCGCGGCATCGCGGCCTGCGGCACGAACACCCTCTGTTGCTCGGCATATTCCGCCAGCAATCGTCCATCGCCGGCATGAACGCGGGTCATCACCGGAGGCTCATAATCGGCCAGCTGTTTGTAGTCAGGCAATCCGCGCCCAAATTTATAAAAAACGTAAACGCCACCGCTGACGCCAACGAAGGCGACCAATACAAATAAGCTTAATATTACGACGAGTGTTCGAAGCATAAACTGCCTAATCCGCAATCATTTACGATAGTCGGGAGTACGAGAACAATATGGCCGGTTTATGGCAGATCGCAAGTGGCAAATGGCATGACTGAAGAGACTTTTTATTCAGCGCTGAACCTGCTGATTACGGGCAAAATAGCCATCAATTGCGTTACCGATGGCGCGCGCCATTTTTGCGCGATAGCGCGGCGAACGAAGCGCCTTTTCATCGGACCGGTTAGACAAAAACCCCATTTCAACCAGAACCGACGGCACATCGGGGGCTTTGAGAACGGCAAAACCGGCAAATCGGTGGGCGTTGGAGAGTGTTTTGGTGACTTTTCGAATATGTTTTACAAATTCTGCGGCAAATCGAGCCGATTCGTTCATCGTTTCGCGCTGTGCCAAATCAATGAGGATATTGGTGACTTCTTTTGATTTAGTCGATAAATCCATGCCGGCGATTAGATCGGCTTTATTTTCTTTTTCCGCTAACTCGGCCGCTTCTTTATCGGAAGCCTTTTCAGATAGGGTGTAAATCGACAAGCCGCGGATGCGGCGGTTTTTAATCGCGTCGGCGTGTAGCGAAATAAACAAATCTGCCTTATATGCCCTGGCAATTGCAATCCGTTGACGGAGGCGAATGAAATCATCGTTTTTCCGCGTGAGCCTAACGGTATAGCCGCCAAGTTCGTCCAAATGCGCTTTAACGGCTTTTGCCGTCACCAGCGTGATATGCTTTTCAAACACCCGGCCACTGGTCGAGCCCGGATCAATGCCGCCATGTCCAGGATCGATGACGATCACTGGTTTTCGCGCCTTCTTCGGCAGAGACCCGAGTTCAGGCTTACGTCCTGGCGGCAGAATTCCCAACGCATTTGTGGGCGCTGCAACAATTCGATCATTGTCTGGATCAGAACGGGACAACGGTGGCTTCAAAGCGGCCATATAAAGCTGGCGCGTGGTTCTCGCCAAATCAAGCACCAAACGATAGCGCTTGCCCTCTGCAGGCGGCAGCACAAAAGCGGCTTTTATTTTCACCGGACTTTTTACATCGAGCACAACCCGCGACAGACCGGAACGGAACAAACCATAGCGATACCTACGAATGACGCCGGTTTTTCTGGGAGCGTTTTTGCCCGGCAGGCGCCACCCCATCTCCGGCAAATCGATAACCACGCGATAAGGGTCCGACAATGTGAAAACCTTGAACTTCACATCTTCTGAAATATCGATCACAAAACGGGTTTTGTCAGCATGCGAGCCAATTCGGATGTCTGTTGCAACGGGTGCGGCGGCTTCAACCGGGCCAATCGCGACATTTGTAACGCCGAAAGTGATCACAATTGCGCTAGTCAATAGCCGTAATCTTGTTACGAATCGTAGCGGGCATAACCCGTGAACAACCGTTTTCCGGCTTCGATTTAAAAAAATGCTCAACACCGCCTCCTAATAGCGCTTATCACAGCTTCTGTACAAACTTTTCCGCCTTATTTTACGCCTAAACGGCCAATTAATAAGAGCTGAAACCTCGATAAATCATCTAAAAAGTATCACCAATGTATAAATATTATTTTAAATGTGATTGTCGAACCAAAATCCTACCGTTATATTAATGATTACCGGAAAAACAAGGTCAAAGGTTTGACGCACGGCCTGTACATAATTGCGAAGGAATACCCGGTATTTTTTCCTCGTAGGCGTCAAACGATATAACTTAATTAGTACTTTAAATTGGAATTTTCCATGCTTGTGAGAGCAGCCCGCACAATCGAACCATTTGCGTTCCAGATCGCCCTTCCGGCGACCTTTACGTCTGCATGCTTCGATCTATCCGCCGGCGCCACAAGCTTTACACCAAACATAATGCGATTCACTCACGATCTATTGGACCGAGTGAGTACGCATATTCGGAGTTTACAAGTAAATGTCTACCAAAAGAATGTTAATCGACGCCGCCCACCCGGAGGAAATCCGGGTCGTGGTAATGGACGGGAACACACTCGAAGAACTTGATGTTGAATCCGCCGCCCGGCGACAGCTAAAGGGCAACATATATCTCGCAAAAGTGACCAGAGTCGAACCGTCTCTGCAAGCAGCCTTTGTGGATTATGGCGGAAACCGTCACGGATTTTTAGCCTTTAGCGAAATCCATCCCGACTACTATCAAATCCCCATCGCTGACCGCGAAGAATTGCTGGCTGAGGAATCCGCTGCGTCCGAAAATGAGGATGCGGATGATGGCGTTGATGAGGAAAATGGCGAAGACGGTGAAAACAACGGCAAAACCGTAGAAACCGTTGGCGGTGATGATATCGACGAAGTTGAAACGCGCCGCAAATTTTTCCCGGCAAAACGCTACAAAATTCAAGAAGTCATCAAACGCCGCCAAATTTTGCTCATTCAGGTGGTTAAAGAGGAACGTGGCAACAAAGGCGCAGCATTGACCACTTATATGTCGCTCGCCGGGCGCTATTGTGTGCTCATGCCCAATACCGGCAAAGGCGGTGGTATTTCCCGCAAAATTGCGAATGCCAGTGACCGCAAGCGTCTGAAGACGATTATTTCTGATTTTGATATTCCAGATGGCATGGCTGTCATAGTCAGAACGGCAGGCGCGGATCGCAGCAAAGCCGAGATTAAGCGCGATTACGAATATCTGATCAAATTGTGGAGCGGCGTGCGCGACCACACCTTAGAATCAACGGCTCCGGCTTTGATCCATGAAGAAGCGAGTATTATCAAGCGCGCCGTCCGCGATCATTACAGCAAAGACGTCGAAGAAGTCATCGTTGAAGGCGATGACGCCTATCGCCAGGCTAAAGATTTGATGAAAATGCTGGTCCCGAGCCACGCCAAAAAAGTGCAGCCTTACAAAGACACGATTGTGCCGCTATTCAACCACTTTCACATTGAAGCCCAACTCGAAACCATGAACACCCCTGAGGTTCAATTAAAGTCAGGCGGCTATATTGTCATCAATCTCACCGAGGCATTGGTTGCAATTGACGTCAACTCCGGGCGCGCAACCCGCGGACGCAATATTGAAGAAACCGCGCTTAAAACAAATATTGAGGCTGCGACCGAAGTCGCCCGTCAATTACGTTTACGCGATTTAGCCGGTCTCGTTGTCATCGACTTCATTGATATGGAAGTTCATCGCAATCAAACTGCGGTGGAGCGCCGTCTCAAAGAAGCCATGCGTAAAGATCGCGCGCGCATCCAAATTGGCCGCATTTCGCCCTTTGGACTGCTGGAATTGTCGCGCCAACGTCTGCGCCCAAGCATTACCGAGACAATCTCTGAGGTATGCCCGCATTGCGCAGGTTCGGGAACACGCCGTTCAATCGAATCGACCGCCCTTCATGTATTACGCGGTATCGAAGAAGAGGGAGCGCGTCAGCGCGCTAAAGAAATGGAAGTGTTCGTTCACTCCCAAGTCGCGCTTTATCTTCTAAATTTCAAACGCGAGGCGGTGGCTGATATTGAACAGAAATTCGAAATTAAAATTATTGTTCTTGAAGACGACAATTTAATTTCACCGGATTTCAATATTAACCGGGCAGGCACCAAACAAGGCGGTGCTGAGGCTAGGTCAGGCAACGAAAAATCTCGTTCTAGACCAAGGCCAACTCATGTTGATACAGATGAAACCTCTGAAGACCAGCCTAAGAAAAAGCGCCGTCGTCGTTCCAGACGTCGTCGCCGTGATGAAGAAGAAACATCTGTAACCGCCACTGAAGAACAGACGTCCAAGGCGGAGCAAAGTTCAGAGTCTAAAAGTGGTGAAGCGTCTGCAAATGCAGAGGCGAGCGATGCGACAGGCGATGGCGAGCAAGAAAAGCCGGCGCGCCGCCGGAGAGGCCGCCGCGGTGGTCGTCGGCGTAATCGTCGACCAGAGGCGGAGGCAACCGCGAGCCAAGAAACTGCGAGTGAGTCTTCGGATCAAACAAATGCTGAAAGCAAGACTTCTGCATCTGAAGAACAAACAACCGATACGCCGACCCCTGAAAATGCCGGCGATACAGAAGTGAAAGCTGAGACAGAAAAAGAACAGTCAAAAGCAACTTCGGATAAAAAGCCAAAACGCCGTCGTGTGCGCCGCAAGAAAGCTGCCGCTCCCAAAGCTGCTGATTCTAAAGACGACAGCTCTTCAGAAGATAAATCAGAGCCTTCAGCAAAATCTGTTGCTGAGCCGGTCGCTGAAAGCGCAGCGGATCCTGTTACTGAGCCAGCCTCTGAAAAGCCTTCTGAAACGCCCGCCGCAGCTCCGGTTGATACAAATGTAACCGTCGTTGGTAATGCTGATGGTGGAGAAGCTGGCGATCGTGGTGGCTGGTGGAATAAGATTACCGGCAGCTAGCCTTAAGCCAAAAAACTTCCAAGGCGATTTGCGGCCTCGGCCATGTCTGCCGTTGCTCCAGCAAAAGAGAATCGTACAAATTGTGATCCGCGCTCGGTATCAAAATCGATACCGGGCGTAATCGCAACACCGGTTTCCGACAGAATTTTTTTGCAGAACGCCTGACTGTCATTTGTAAAACGTGTCACATCGGCATAGACGTAAAAAGCCCCATCCGACGGCGCTAATTTATCAAGCCCGGCTTTCGGAAGTTTTTCCAACAATAAGGCTCTGTTTTCTGCATAGCGCGCGACGTTTTTATCTAATTCGTCAAAACAATCGAATACGGAAATCGTAGCAAGTTGCGACAAGGTCGGCGGGGAAATAAAGAGATTTTGCGCGAGGCATTCCGACGCCCGGATTAAATTTTCAGGTACGACCATCCAGCCCAAACGCCAGCCAGTCATCGAGAAATATTTGGAGAAGCTGTTAACAATTATAGCGTCATTCCCGTAAGACAGCGCTGTATTGGCTTTTTCCTTATAGGTAATGCGGTGGTAAATTTCATCCGATATTAGACGAACGGCAGAAGCATCACACCACTCTACGATGCCTTTGAGCGCTTCACCGGAAAGCATGCTACCGGTCGGATTGGACGGGCTTGCAATGATAAGCCCATCAAGTTTTTTATCGAGATTTTCGAGGATTTCCACACTCGGTTGGAAATCCGTTGCCGGACCCACCGGAATATCGACAACTTCGACACCAAGAGCGCGCAGAATATTTCTATAGGCGGGATAGCTTGGGCTCGTCAGGCCGACTTTGTCGCCATGCTCAAACACAGCCAAAAACGACAACATAAAAGCGCCCGATGAGCCGGTTGTGATGATAATCCGCTCTGTCGGTACGGTGACGTTATAATACTCTTTGTAATAGACCGCCAAACGCTCTCTTAGGGGCGGTACACCCAGCGCATCGGTGTAACCAAGCAAGTCTTGATCCAAGGCTATTTTAGCGGCTTCGATAACCGCAGATGGCGCGGAGGTACTCGGCTGGCCAACTTCTAAATGCAGAACGTCTTTGCCGCTGGCGGCGCGTTCATTTGCCGCTCGCATAACATCCATAACTATAAACGGAGGAATGACACCGCGCTCAGCAATTTTAAGAACCATCTTTATTGGCCTGAATTTGTGGCGAGGCCGCTGCCACGCGGGTCTGTCTGAATAACACAGCTGCCCGGGTCCCGCGGCAAACCGCCAGGACAATGGACAGCATTTACAAACCCGAGTACCGGCGTCACGGCAACCTGGTGGCCGCGCCGGGCTAGGTACGAGCTGACTGAATTCGAAAGACCCGGTTCATGAAAAGTGACATCTGGGGCACCGCCGTGATGAATACGCTTTGCCGCGATCGCCCGCCTCAAACTTTCACCGCCCAACATGGTCCGCGAAAATACGTTCATAAGAGCGGTAGGAGCCGCAATGCCGCCTGAAGCTGCACCGGCAAAGAATAAGTTGTTGGAAAATTTGTTGTGCACAAGAATGGGGCCAAGAGCAGTAGGACCTTTGCCTCTACTGGTCGGAGCCGCGGCCAAAACAATTCCAGTGCCAGGGGCTATTCGGCCGGTGCCAAAATTATTGTTCATTGTCAGCGCGCATGACACAGCAGAACCTTGCGGATCAACCACTACAAAACTGGTTGCCGATGGATTTTCTGCACGCTGCTTGGGCGCCGGTTGAAAAGCCTGAGGTGAGAGATGTCTATTGGGCTGATAGTTTCCGATTAAATTAGTTACATGGCTATTTGACACCAAAGTTTCGGTCGGATTGGCAATCGAGAAATCATCCCTGAGCCAACCTTCACGGTCACCATAGGAACGCAACGCCGTTTCGGCCAGGATGTGATATTTCTCATTCGTTGAAGCATCTTCGAACAAATCACCTTTGTTCAACATGCCAAACATTTGCGCGGAAACCAATCCACCTGAAGCCGGTGGCGGCATGAAATGCGCTTGGTGATTGCCGAACTTCATTGAGATCGTTTTTTTCCATTGAGGTTTAAAGGCCTTGAGGTCATTGAGTGACAAAGATCCACCGGCTTGGCGCACGGCTTCAACCAGCGAACGGGCATATTTTCCACGATAAAAATCCGCCGGCCCTCGCGTTCGTAGATTAGCGAGCGCTACCGACAAATCGATTTGTCGGATAAAAGCGCCTTCACCAATTACCTTGCCATTTGGCTGAAGAAACACTTTGCGGGCCTCGGCGTCGGCCACCAAAGCACCTGCAACCGGTTTTAGATCAGAAACAAGTGATCTCGAAGCCTGGGTTCCAAAGCGGGCTAATTTTTCACCAATCGATACCAAAGAAGCCCATTGAAAACGTCCATACCGTGTATGAAGAGCGAAAATCCCAAGCGGATTTCCCGGCACGGCGCTTGGCCTCGACGCAGAACTCGGTATATGAGCCGGCACTCGGCTTAAAAAATCAAGCGCCTCAATTTTTTTAGTCTCGGCATCAAACACCAAACACACGCCGCCGCCGCCAAGACTGGCCTTCGATGGCAAAGTTACGGCCAAAGTAAAATAAATCGCCGTCGCGGCATCAGCGGCACTACCGCCCGCCGACAAAATTTTCTGGCCTTCCAAGACGGCTCTTGGCTCATCTGCGGCAATGCCGCCAATAAATCCTTGCACATACCCCTCGGTTCCGATTTCTTCCTTTGAGCTACCACAAGCGGATAAAGCCAGCCCAATCCCCAAAAGCGACCCCAATACCGATATTTTACGAATTCCGCTACTCAATTTTCCACTCGATTCATTTATAAATGCAGCTGTGATTTGACGCAGTCCTTTACGAGAACTACTTTGAATATATCCAGGCGAATTAGCCCGAAAACGAAATGGATTTAAAATTTTGAAATACCGCATCTACCTGTTTGTCTTTTCTATCTTTGCCTTAATTCACGGGGTCGTTTTAATCGCGCAACCATTGGAGGCCAACGCTAAAGGCATTTCCATGATCCGCGACGCCGAAATTGAAAATACCATTCGTGCTTACGCAACGCCTTTGCTCCAAGCCGCAGGCCTAGAACCATCATCCATACGCATTCATATCGTAAATGACAACACGCTCAATGCATTCGTTGCCGGCGGACAACAACTTTTTATCAATACTGGCCTCATAATGAAAAGCAAAAATGCCGGGCAAATCATCGGCGTACTCGCTCACGAGATTGGCCATATCGCAGGCGGCCATCTGATAAAGGCGGCTCAAGCTCGAAAAGATGTCTCGGCTGCGGTGATGCTCGGCTACTTATTGGGAGGGGCAGCCATTATTGCCGGTCGCCCGGATGCTGGCGCCGCCGCCATGCAATTGGGAACAAATATTGGCATTAAAAATTACCTGAGCTTCAGCCGCACGCAGGAATCTTCCGCAGATCGAGCGGCCATGAGGTTTCTTGACCGAACCGGCCAATCTGCTCAGGGATTGATGGAATTCCTGGAAGTTTTGGAAGATCAGGAATTACTAAGTGCCCGCAATCAGGACCCTTACGTGCGCACCCACCCCTTGACCCGTGAACGCGTTGATTCCATTCGTCACCATCTTGAAAAATCACGTTTCGCCGATAAGCCGATATCTGCATCCGATCGTACCAGCCATGCTCGAATGAAGGCAAAGCTCTTCGGCTTTACACAAACTCTATCACGAACCTTACAGGCTTATCCCGAAAGGCCTGAGAATAAGGAAACATTGGATGGCCTATATGCCCAATCGATCGCATTTTACCGCAAACCAAACATTCCGAAAGCGATCGGACTGATTGACAAGCTCATCGCCAAATTGCCAAAAGATCCGTATTTCCACGAATTAAAAGGCCAGATTTACTTCGAAAACGGCAAGATTGATCTTGCTCTGCCCTCCTACCAGATGTCAGTCGATCTGTTGCCCCAGTCCGGTCTTTTGAAAGCACAGCTCGCGCACGCTCAAATTGAGAAAGCCCAAGCAGAGAATAACAACCCGGCTCTGTTGAATAAGGCGATCGAGAATCTGCAATTTGCTGCCGACAAAGATACCAGGCGGCCTTTTGTCTGGCGTCAATTAGGCATCGCCTATGGCCGCATGGGTAAAATGGGGAAAAGTTCGAGAGCGTTGGCGGAAGAAGCCATTTTGAGAGGTCGCTTTCGCGATGCAATTGGCATTGCAGAACGGGCGAAAAAACAATTAAAACGCGGCACGCCGAATTGGCTACGCGCAGAAGACATTATTACGACCGCTCGTGAAAATATGAGACTTAAAAAGAATCGCTAAAATAAAGGCGCTGTATGTTGGCTAGAGCTGCATCATTCCTCACGATGGCCCTTATTCTCGTCGGGTGTACCGTGCCACGCGCCGACATCAGTCCCGAAGGTTATCTAGAAGTTTTTGGCCCTTCCACTACTTTTAAAAAAATCAATCTGCCACCCGTTTGGTTTGTCGACGGCATGGAAAAGGCTGATTTTATTTCAAATGAGTTCAATGTCGAAACCATTGGTGGATCACCAGCGCTAAATCTATCGGCCAGCCGCCAAAGTTACATTTTTGCAAAACGCACCAAGGCCAGCTTATTGGCAACGCCTTTCCTGAGTTGGTCTTGGAATGTCCCGTCTTTTCGAGGCGAAATTTATCCAATTCGTCTCCTCATTGGATTTTATGGCGGCGATCCCAAAAGCGGCAGTTGGGGCAGCCAACCATTGGTCTATACCGGAAAAATAGCACCACCTTATGACCGCGCAATCTCAATCATCTGGCATCGCAATGCGTTACTGCGGGGTACCATTGATCGATCCTCAAAACTGCCAAAATATATCGCCCGTGGCGGTATCGAGAATACTGATAAATGGCACACCGAAAATGTCGATCTTGCCGCGTTGTACAAACGTATATGGCCGAATGATGAACATCACAAAATTCAGATTATGTTCGCAGGCTTTGCGACAACGCCGACAAATTCACCATCCAGCGCGGCTTTCGCTGATTTCGTGCTGGCTAAATAGATCGTATAGATGTCATTTTTTCGTGAAATATATTGTTTTTGCGTGCAATATCCAGTCCTTCTCTAGTACACAACAACCTAAGAAATAAAACGCAGGCCAAATTTATGAAAAATTTCTTTTCCGTACCGACCGTATTCGCCCTCCTATTTATGCTGGCTGGCTCATTTGGCTTCGCCTCAGAAAGCTATGGTCAGGCGAAACAATTCTTTCCACCAAAGAGTAACGCATTGAGCGCGGCTCAGAAGAAAGAAGTTCAAGAAATTATTGGGAATTATTTGCGTGAAAATCCAGAAATCGTGGTCGAGTCAATCCGGATATTGCGGCAACGCGAACGCCAGGAAGAAAAAGAACGCGGCCTCAAGAATTTAGTGACCTACAGAGAACTGATCCTCAACGACCCAACATCACCGGTTGGCGGCAATCCAAAAGGAGACGTCACCATTGTCGAATTCTTTGACTACAATTGCGGCTATTGTAAACGGGTTTTTCCAACCATCAAAAAATTGCTCGCAGAAGATAAAAACATTCGCTACGTCTTTAAGGAATTTCCGATTTTATCCCCGGCCTCAGAATTGGCCGCCCGCGCCGCTCTCGCAGCTTGGCGACAAGATAAAACTAAATATGTGCAGCTCCATACTGAATTCATCCAATTGCGCGGCGGATTCACGGAAAGTCGCATTATGCGGATGGCGGAGAAAATTGGTCTCAACACTGCAAAACTGAAAATAGATATGCGGTCGCCAGCGATAACTAAAATCATTGCCGGCAATCGTGCTCTCGCCCAAAATTTGGGGATAACGGGAACACCAGGATTTGTTATAGGTAATCAGATTATGCCGGGTGCAGCCGATATGACGACCTTTAAAGATCTCGTTGCAACTGCACGCAAAGGCTAAGCGCTAATTCTATTCGGTACTTATTTCTTTAGAGGAAGTAGGGAATATCGAAAGCCTTGAGGGCTTTCTATCAAGATCAATATCTCTGATTTTTTCCCATTTTTAGCTGCCGTAATTATATTTGTGAGTTGCTTGGGCAACCAGATTTCCTTGAGATTTGCCTGAACAATTACATCCCCCGGCTTAAGCCCCGTGGCAACAACTTTACTTTGTTTATCCACCAGCGTCACCACGACGCCCAGGCTATCCCAACACAGAGCAAAGCGCTCTCTTACTTTTTTGGTGATCGCTGCAATCGTAATGCCGATACTTGGATAATTGGCAAAAGATCCCTTATTTACTTTCCAGGCCGGTGGGCGGGTGCCGGTTACCAGGGTCAATTTCACTTTTCGGCCATTTCGCAAAACCTCGACAGGCATTTTCTGACGCGGTTTAGATCGAAGAACGACCTTGAGCAGAGACTCAAAATTTTTGATCTTTGATCCGTTAAGTTTGACGATTAGATCGCCGCGCCGAAATCCAGCGATTGCCCCGGCTTCTCCCATCGCCACGTTCTTAACCAAAACGCCAGATTGATTATTCTGGCCCAAAATTTTGGCGACTTTTTTATCAAAACCTTGAACTTCAAGGCCCATAAAGCCGGTTTCAGCTGCCGCTGGCACAGCCCACAAAGCGAGCAGGCCAACAATTGCAGTCGTCAGCACCACCGTCCGTAATCTATAATGATTCAACATCTGAAATTTCATAGATATAACTTTTTCAACAAATAACGGCCAAATTTTGACGACCGGATCAAACAGTAACGACTTACATTTAGTCGAACAATAGAACTTTTATGAAAAAATAGTGATGATTCAAAGGCTTTTCAAATATATAGGCCCTTGCGAAGGGGCCTGGAGCGCTTTATTCAATCTACTGACAAGCTTCTGAGAGACTAATATTTACCCCTCGGAGGCCTATATTTAGCAGGGATATTTGGTGAAAATTTTATCAATATTTGGCACCCGCCCCGAAGCCATAAAAATGGCACCGGTTGTAATGGCCCTTGAGGCAGAAGAAAACATTGAATCATTGGTATGCGTGACGGCTCAGCATCGTGACATGCTGGATCAGGTGCTCGCTCTTTTTGCCATCAACCCTGCCTATGATCTGGATATTATGGCTGAGAACCAGGGTCTGATGCACATTACAACGGCGGCGCTTCAGGGTCTTGAAACAGTTTTAAACGAGTGTCAGCCAGATAGGGTTCTGGTTCATGGCGATACGACAACCAGTTTCGCGGCCTCACTGGCCGCCTTCTATCAGAAAATTCCTGTTGGTCATGTTGAAGCTGGATTGCGCACCGGCGATATCTATGCCCCTTGGCCGGAGGAAATGAACAGGCGGCTCACCGATACAATATGTGATCTACATTTCGCGCCGACAAAATCGGCGGAGCAAAATCTACTTGCCTGCGGTGCCCCTCAATCGGGTATATCCGTCACCGGCAACACGGTTATCGATGCCTTGCTGCAAATTAGTGATCGGCTTGATGGTGACAGCGCTATATCGGAAAAAGCGGCGAAAAACCTTCCCGAGTTGGATGCTGCACGTAAACTTATACTTGTCACGGGTCATCGCCGTGAGAATTTTGGCGACGGATTTGAGAATATTTGTCGCGCACTCGCAAAACTTGCCGACCGTGATGATGTCCAAATCATTTACCCCGTCCATCTCAACCCGAATGTCCAGGAGCCCGTCAATCGGCTCCTCGGCAATCATGCCAACATTTATTTGATCCCACCGCTGGATTACCTGCCATTTGTCTATCTAATGAAAGCAGCACATTTTATCATCACCGATTCTGGCGGTATACAGGAAGAAGCGCCTTCGCTTGGTAAGCCCGTCCTGGTGATGCGCGATGTCACGGAACGCCCGGAAGCAGTTGATGCAGGGACAGTCAAACTTGTTGGCACGGATGAACGGAAAATAGTAGAAGAGGCTATGCATTTACTTGAAAATGAAACCGCATACCAGGAAATGTCGAAAGCCCATAACCCCTACGGTGATGGCAAAGCGAGCGGCAGAGTTGTAGAGGAGCTGTTGCGTGGCACCTGATTCCGAAACCAAATTACCGGGTGAGTTTAATAAAGTTTCAGTCATTGGGCTCGGCTATGTTGGGCTGCCAACAGCTGCTATTATGGCAAATCGCGGCATCGACGTTTTGGGTATCGATGTTAACCCTGAAACAGTGGAGATCATAAATAAAGGTGATATCCACATTGTTGAACCCGATTTGGATATATTGGTTCGAAGCGCGGTGAGTTCAGGAAAACTCGTCGCCGCAACCACTCCTGAACCCGCCGATGCTTTTATTATCGCTGTTCCGACACCCTTTAAGGCGGACAACAAACCTGATCTCACTTATCTTAAACAAGCAACGCAAGCGCTCGCGCCGGTGCTGGAGAAAGGTAATCTGGTTGTCTTGGAATCAACCTCGCCAGTTGGCACGACCCAGCAAATCGCAACCTGGTTGTCCGCGGCCAGGCCTGATTTAATTTTCCCAGCACCAGATAACAATGATCCGGATATTTTTATCGCCCACAGCCCAGAGCGGGTTTTACCGGGCCGCATATTGATTGAGCTTGTAGATAACGACCGGGTCATTGGCGGACTTTCTGATATTTGCAGCCAACGTGCTCGCGATCTCTACAGTCTTTTTGTAAATGGAACCTGCCATCTCACCAATGCGCAAACGGCAGAACTCGTAAAGCTCGCCGAAAATGCCTATCGCGATACCAATATCGCCTTCGCCAACGAAATGTCGCTGGTGTGCGATAATCTGGATATCAATGTTTGGGAAATGATTGATCTTGCCAATCTCCATCCTCGTGTTGAAATTCTAAAACCAGGCCCTGGCGTCGGCGGTCATTGTATTGCGGTTGATCCGTGGTTCATCGTTGATTCAGCCCGCGACCAGACACCCCTGATTCAAGCTTCCCGGCGCGTGAATGATGAAAAGCCAAATTGGGTTGTCGAGCAGGCGCTTGATGCCACCACCTCCAAATCTGCCATTGCCTGTCTGGGCCTCGCTTATAAAGCCGACATTGATGATTTGAGGGAAAGCCCGGCGATGGAAATTGTCGAAAAACTGGCGACGCAACACGACGGAAAAATCTTAATTGTTGAGCCTAATATTAAAGAACTACCCTCTTCCTTGAAAAAATTTAAAAACACCAAATATTGTTCATATGACCAAGCTCTGCGGAATGCGGATACAATTGTCGTGTTAACCGATCACCGCGAATTCAAAGAAGTCGATCAAAGTGTATTGGACGGAAAAAAAATCATCGACACACGTGGTGTGTGGCGCTAGTGAAAAATAAAACAATGATTTGGAAGATCAAACTATGAGCCAGAAAAAAGCATTGATCACAGGTATCACCGGTCAAGATGGAGCCTATCTCGCCGAGTTGTTGCTTACTAAAGGCTATGAGGTTCATGGCATCAAGCGTCGCTCTTCGTCATTTAATACCGGCCGCGTTGATCATCTCTATACTGATCCGCATATCGAAGGCACAAACTTTTTTATGCATTTTGGCGACATGACCGATGCAACAAATCTCATTCGCCTGGTGCAATCAGTTCAACCGGATGAGATTTATAATCTCGCTGCTCAAAGTCATGTGCAAGTAAGTTTCGACACCGCAGAATATACGGCGAATGCAGATGGCATTGGTGCGCTGCGCCTGCTTGAGGCGATCCGAATATTGGGGTTGGAAAAATCAGCGAAATTTTATCAAGCTTCAACTTCAGAGCTCTACGGTAAAGTCGTTGAAACGCCGCAAACCGAAACCACGCCGTTTCATCCACGAAGCCCCTACGCAGCAGCCAAACTTTATGCGTATTGGATTACCGTAAATTACCGTGAAGCCTACGGCATGCACGCCTCAAACGGCATTTTGTTTAATCATGAAAGTCCGATCCGCGGCGAAACATTTGTGACCCGCAAGATAACGCGGGCTGTCGCGGCAATGAATCTTGGCAGCGAGGAAAAACTTTACCTCGGTAACATTGATGCGCTTAGAGATTGGGGCCATGCCCGGGACTACGTAGAAGGCATGTGGCGCATGTTACAACAAGATGAGCCGGATGATTATGTACTTGCAACAGGTGAGCAGCATTCCGTGCGCGAATTTGTCGAACTATCTTTTGCTGAAATCGACCGCAAAATTGTCTGGCAAGGTAGTGGCGTCGATGAACAAGGAATTGATGAGGCAAACGGTGACGTTTTAGTTGAAATCGATCCGCGCTATTTCAGACCGACCGAGGTTGAAACATTGTTAGGTAATCCTGCTAAGGCGCTAGATATACTGGGGTGGCAGCATACGACCCCCTTTTCTGACCTTGTGAGCGACATGGTAAAAAGTGATTTGGAGTTACTAAAAAGAGGCGACGATGGCCGAGACTAAAGAAGAGGGAAAGTTGGCCGAACCGTTTGGATTAAAAGGTAAAAAAGTTTGGGTTGCCGGTGCTTCGGGCATGGTCGGCGGCGCCACGGTACGGCGTTTGGAATCAGAAGAATGCAATATTCTCACGCCTGGCCACAAGGAACTTGATCTCATCAATCAAGCAAACGTCAATGACTGGGTCGCAGCAAATAAGCCAGATGTGGTGGTCATTGCTGCTGCGACTGTTGGCGGCATCATGGCAAACTCAACCCGGTCAGCTGAGTTCATTTATAACAACATCGCCATTGAGACCAACATCATTCAGGCTTCTCATCAAAACGATGTTGAAAAACTTTTATTTCTAGGCTCTGCATGTATTTATCCGCGTGAAGCGACACAGCCGATGGCCGAGGAAGCATTGCTTTCAGGCCCGTTGGAACCAACCAATGAATGGTATGCCATTGCAAAAATAGCCGGCATTAAAATGTGTGAGGCCTATCGCAAACAATATGGCTGCGACTACATCTCGGCTCAGCCCAACAATCTGTACGGACCGGGCGACAATTTTGATCTTGAAAGCAGTCACGTTATTCCGGCAATTATGAACAAAGCACATATTGCCAAATCAAATGGCGACAAGACCCTACCTATTTGGGGTACTGGAAAAGTCTTCCGTGAATTTCTTCATGTCGATGATTGTGCTGATGCGCTGGTGCATTTGATCAAACATTACAGCGGTGCGATCCATATAAATATGGGTACCGGCGAAGAAGTCACAATAGGGGATTTAGCGCAAATTATAGCCGACGTCGTTGGCTTTGAAGGAGAGCTGGAATTTGATACCAGCAAACCGGATGGCTCGCCTCGCAAATTACTAGATCCAAGTCGGATGAAGGCGCTCAACTGGTCTTCGAGGATCAACCTAAAAGATGGCCTCGCATCTACCTATCAATGGTTCCTCGATAACGGCGCTTAATTCGGCGAATTTGTTATTAATCCTCGATACGCAGCAATAGCGCGATCGATATAGGCTTCCCAACTATAACTTTGCTCTACGCGCGCGCGCGCGCGAAGACCCATTTGACGGCGGTCATCACTATCTTCTACCATATGTTTTAGGGCATTGTGCAAGGCGGCGACATCTTTTGAAGCAACTATCACTCCTTCCGCATTTTGGTCGATGATATCATCAGCGCCCGCTTCTGGCGTCGTGATTATCGGCAACCCACTGGCCATGGCTTGCAGCAATGACAGTGGAAAACCTTCTTCCAAGGATGGTAGGCAAAAGATATCGGCAGCCTGAAGTTCATCCGGCAAATCATTCGAGGCAATAGCGCCTCTCACCGTGACGCCTTCTAGATTTTCCTCTGCTAATACTTTTTTAAAACCCTTCTCGACGGGCCCAATGAGGTGCAACTCGGCGATATCGGAAAGCCCCTTGAAGGCGCGTAAAAGCCATGGCACACCCTTTCGAATGCCAATACCACCAACACATACAATGCGCAGTTTTGGATTCGGACTATGTTCCTCACGCGGCGAAAATCTGGTCAAGTCGACGCCGTAGGGATTGATGATCAACTTCTCGCCAATGCCTCTTGCCTGAAAGGTGCTGGCGGCGAACTGCGTTGGCACTGCAATCGCGTCGGCAAGCTCATATTCCCGCTCTTCTCTCGCGATTATGTCAGGATGAGTTCCGGCAAATGCCAGCCCAAACTCGCTATAGGCTTCGGTGAGAATTTCAGTTTGGTGGGTTATATGGCTTGATCCACGCTCTATCACCACTTTCATGCCCGCCGACTGTGCAGGTTCAATGGCTTCGAGCGTTGCAGCACTCCAGCCGACCAGCACATCAACTTTACCAATGGCGTGCCGTGCGGCAAAATTCCCAAATGACTTCGCTATCGCCAGATCAGGTTTGCCGCCAATCGGAAATTTATCATAGATTCTGCGGCGTAACTCAAGCCAGGGTGCGGTCATCATCGGCACGCCTATCGGCAAAAACTTTGCTGCCACGGAAGCCGGATAGGTCGTCAGCAATCGCGCTAAATACCCGCGCTGATGTAGGCCATCTGCTAAATCAAATGCGTGCCATCTGCCATGTACCGATATGACAATTTTTAACGGGTCTGCTTCTTGATCGTTCATAAATATTAGGCCTTACCACGCACCGTTTTTTCCATCGTTTCAACCAGGCGATCGACGTGATCATCCCAGTCAAATTTCTCCAAAGCACGCTGTCGACCAATTTCCGGCAAACTCAACCTCAGCTTTTCATCCTGATCCAATTGCCGAATGCAATTCGTTAATTCAGCAACCGAAAAGGGCTCGAAATATAAAGCTGCGTCACCACAGATTTCGCGGTTAACCGGTGTATCCGCCGCTATAACGGGTAAGCCGCTACTCATTGCTTCGGCCATTGGATGGCCAAATGTTTCAGAGACCGATGGAAAAATAAATACATCTTGAGATCTATAAAGATCGGGTAGATCTTTATATTTATGATGCCCCAATGAAACAATGCTGCGCTCCGCTGCATCACTCACGATGAGAGAATCCAGATCACCGCCCCGCATTTCATCAAATTCAATTGGCGCCATCGTGATCGTTGCGTGGCTGTTAATGCCTATACGATTTAATTGATCCGTCGCCTGGCACACGATGTGAGGGACTTTATGGGGATAATAAACGGAGACGTAAATCAATCGGCAGGTTCCGTCTTCTCTCCATTTACGCTGAATCGGTGCTGGTTTAAATACTTCGTTGATGGTGCCGTATGGATTGACAGCACATTTTTCAACGATCTCCGGTCGCCAAAGGGCTACCATATCACGCATTGTTTGAGTTGGTGTGATAATCTGATCCGCGGACATCGTTGAGATCAGCATTAATTTGCGGCGAAAAAAACGGTTAATACCATTTCTGACTCCAAGTGAGGCTGTCATATTCGCGAGATAAAACGGATCAAACAATCCGCCTTCTCTTAGCAATAGAATTTGCTTTACCGGACAATTGATAAGACCAAAATTAGCCGATGAAAACAGAATGTCGGGATCAAACTTTTTGACAAATTGTCGCCAAAAGGTCTGTTCCCAAAGCAACCTCTTGAAAGGTGAGAATTTCGCGACATTAAGCCGTCTGATGGGGCCTTCGAATTCGGTTTCAAACTCCTCCGAAGCGGCCACAGTGACATCTACACCGCGAGCTTCCAAGGAACGCAAAAGATTATTGGTATAGGTCACAATTCCGCCTTTTCGAGCGGATAACGCATTTACAAGAATTCTCATACCGCACGGATCCTTTGCACGGCATCAAGTATTTCCTGCAAACGCTGAGTATGACTAAACGAGCCTTGATTCACACAATTATATCCCCGTGCGGCAATCGCTTGTCGTTCTTCATCAAGCAACATCCATTTTTTACATTGTTCAAACAATTCTTGATCATTATCGAAATATGCTACTTCTACATCTTCTTCAAAAATACCCGTCATTTCATCATTGCGTTCGTGTAGCATAAACCCACCGCAGGCGGGAATCTCTATCGATCGGCAGGTTTGCAAGTCGCGGTTCTCTTTACGCAAAAAACAAAGATTTATTTTACTAGCACAAATTACTTTTATGTATTCTTCGTCATATGCTGGGCGATCTTCAATTACGAGCTCTGGCGATCTGCCGATAAGACCGCCCCAACCATTTCCCCAGATTCTGACCGATAGGCCATGCTCGGCTAGATAAATCAAGCTATTCGCGCGTTCCCTTTCGTAAGTTCCGACAAAAGATATGTCCGCGCCAAAATCGCTCAAATCTTGTTCCCCCAGGTCCGTCGGCCTATGAAGATCTGCATCGTAAGAATTATTGACCACCAAGATATTTTTGACACCAAACCTCGGCACTTCTTCGGGTAGCGCATTAAATGATTTAGTCGTCACCCAAAGATCATACAGAGGCATCGCCCCCTCAACTTGCCGAGTGCGATGATATGGATTGATCATGTCATCTTCGGCGTACCATGTTATGCAGGTGTCAGGGCTGGTATTTTTAACTTCGGTTAAAATTTGAGGTCCTATTTCAACCGCACGTTCGAGCCACAAAATATCGTATTTTCTCGCCTTCAAATGTTCGAGTATTTTTTCTCCAGCCTCGGCTTTATCTGCAGGATAGCGCAGGCGATAACGCAATCTGGTCAATAAGCTTGGTTTATCCTCATAGCGCGAACCGGGGAGATTTGTGGATATAACATCGACCTCGTGACCCATTTTCTGAAATGCTTTTATCCGTTGAAATGTTCTCGAACCCGGAACCGTTTGTCCGACAAATAAGATGGCTGATTTTGTCATCTGACAAAATCCAAAGCTAATTTTAATCCGGCGATATCCGCCTCAAAATCCCAATTCTCAATGCGTCTTCTAGCCGCCCGCCCCATCTCATCTGAACGCCCTATGACGCTAACAAGAGCTCCAGCTAATTCTGAAATGTCGCCGGCTTTAACAATTGCGCCGGTCTCATTGCTCAGAAGATCAAATGCTGCACCACATTGATCGGAAGCAATGACCGCTGTGCCGCTCGCCATCGCTTCATTGATCGCCAAGCCCCAAGGTTCTTTTTCGGAGCTTAAAACAAACACATCTGCCGCTTGGTAAATTGCTGGCAATTCAGTTTGATTTCGAAATCCTGTGAAAATTATGTCTTCCTTCATATCGGACCGTTCGGCGCTCGCCATCAGAGATTGCTTTAATTCACCATCTCCAACAAATACCAAACTGGGCCGTTCTCCGGATGTCCATGCGGCTTCGCTCCAGGCTTTAAGCAAGACATCAGGTTTTTTTCTGGCCGTCAATTTTCCGGCAAACAGAATGATCTTTCGGTTCTCAGGGATACCAAATTCTTGGCGAAAATCCAGCGCAGCGGAATCAGTTTTGGACTGGCCAAAAAATGAATTGTCGACGGCATAAGGCACATCAAAAATTTTCTGCTCGAATATGCCATGATCGATGTAATAGCGACGATTGACGCTGCCAATGGCTAAAAATGCGCTACATTTGGAAAATATTTGGCTTAAGTAGCGTCGTTTTAGCCACCCTAAAACACCCACGCCGTCTGGCATTGCGCCTTCCCAGTTTTCACCTCGCATCAAAACCGGCGTTCCAATTTTTTTTGCCAATTTAAGCAAGTTCTTAAACCGGCGACTTTGCCAACCATGAAACCAAACTACATCAGCTTTTTTTAGATACTGCGCAGCATCAATTTCGCTCAACAGATGATTTTTATAGCCACTTCGAAGGGGAATATCCCATTCCAACTCGACGCCAAAGCCCGTGTCAAAATAACGGCCTTCTGAATAATCTGCTTCAAACACGACATTTAAATCTATGTCGGGCTGATTTGAAATTTGGCGCAGTAAGGGTGCCTGATATTGGATAGGGTGGCTTACGAAGTAGAGTAGCTTTGTCGTCACGAGGAAATCTGAAGCTGAGTTTTGAAAATTTCGGCATATCGTTCCGGAACAACAGATTTAATTACACGAGCCGTTTGGTCTGCTGTCACCTTCCGAGAAAACTGGTGAGCTCTTTGATAGGCCTTTTTACTTAAATTGCTTCTTTCTTCATCGTCATCCAACAAACCCATAATTTTATCTGCCATATCTTTTGTATCTAGTGGATCAAAATATTGTCCCGCATCACCTAAGACTTCAGGCATCGCAGCCGTATTTGATGAAATGATCGGTGCGCCACAGGCCATTGCTTCAACCAGCGGATTGCCAAAAGTCTCCACGGTCGACGGAAATATAAACAATTTGCACTCTTGATATAGTTTTAACAATTCATCTGAATTTTTCTCGCCTAAAAATTCAACGGCATCATTTAAATGCGCCTGGTCTAGTGCAATACGTAGTTCCTGCAAATATCCTTCATCAATCGCCTTTCCGGCGATTTTTAAAATAATATCTGGAAAATTTTCTCTGATCCTGGAAAGAGCTTGAATTAACGTATGCAAATTTTTTTGCACGTATATATCAGAAACCGCTAGTAGGTAGTTTTTTCGTGAAACTGTATTATCTGATACAAATATTTCACTCACTCCATGATGTATGACGGTAACTTTATTCTGAAACCTTTCACCGAGCCCAAATGTGAGCGCTTTACGCGCATAGTCGGATACGGCTATCGCGCGCCTGCTGGTCAAAAGAGAAAGCGCAGTCATTAACGTGAGCCCCCCCCAATACAATCTTTTGATCGGACGTTTTTCTTTGCCCGCAACAGCTAGAGAATTCCGCAGCATAATAATCTGGGCTGGCGCAAAAAGAGGACCGTAATTTGCCGGAGACAAGGTGACATCCACTGACATAATATTCGCTAAAATCGGTATCGCGATCTGTTCCCAAATGAGGTTCGAGAAAAATCCGCTTTTAAAGTTCAATAGATGCAATCTGATGCGTTCGTCCAAAATGCCAAAGAGATCAAATTGATCTCGGTGGATAAAGAGATGAATTTCCAGTTCTTCGTCATTCGCGAGGAGCGGTAAAATATTGCGTAAATAGGTCACACCACCGCCACTTTTGGCGTGGATGCCGTTGACCAAAACACGTATGCGGTCGCTCTTAAGGAATTTTTTACCCATAATCTCTCAAATTCTTTAATATATCGAAATTGTTTAGTAATAATAATGCCATACGAGCAATTAGTAAATTTGATATCCATTAATTCTATCACGACTTAGCACTAATTTTATGGCCCAGAATATATTAATTTTCAGGCGAGGCAGTATTGGCGATGCAGTCGTATCGTTGCCAGCACTCTGCGCCATCCGAGAGCAATACCCAGAATCTGAACTCAGGATATTGACGAATACGCCAATTATGGGCCGTGCCGCACAATTGGAATCGCTATTCGGGCGAAGCGATTTAATTTCTGACTATTTTGTTTTCCCTCCTGGCGGCGGCATTTCTTTAATGCAGCAAACCCGAAAATCCATAAAAACCTGGTCGCCCCATAAGTTAATCTACTTATCGGAGCCCTCACGAAGAATGGCACTTGCAAAAGAATTTTTATTTTTCAAATCCTGTGGCATTTCCAGCATCGAGGGGATGCCGTTTGCAAATGCTCTGAGGCAGTATCAATCCAAATCGAGCAGCCTTTGGGAATCGGAAAGCGAGCGCCTCTTGCGCGTTGTTGGTCTTTCTTGGCCAAGCACGTTTGGATTGGATTTTGCGCCATCGGAAGAAAATCAGGCTGCCAAACTCATTGCAGATGCCTTTGACGATATTCCGCATATAGCGCTCTGCGTTGGTGGCAAACTACCGGATAAGGATTGGGGCGATTCAAACTGGCAGATGGTTTTAAAGTCTATTTCTGAGGCATACCCTGCATTGGGTCTTTTGCTTATTGGTGCCGAGGACGAAAGCGAGCGATCCTTGTCCTTGGCCCAAAACTGGCAAGGTCCTGTATTGGATTTGTGCGGCAAAACGGATCCGAGGGTAAGCGCGCTGGCCATGAAAAAGGCAGTGTTTTATTTAGGCCATGATAGTGGGCCGATGCATTTAGCTGCTTTAATGAAACGTCGCTGCATCGCGATATTCAGTGTCCGCGCAAAACCAGGCGTGTGGTTTCCATTTGGCGACAATAATCATATATTTTACCCTCAGGAAATGAGAGATCAAGTAAGCAATAAAGCGGGTTTTCGAACTGCCGGTTCGTCTATTCTTTCAATCAAGTCAGAGGATGTCATCGAAGCCTGTTTGAGTTGTATGAGCGCGCTAAAATGACAAAAAAAGCAAATTCATGTGCGGCATAGCAGGAATAATCGGAAAACGGCCTGTCAGTTCTAGCGCTGTCGAGCATATGAACAATCTGCAGGAGCACCGTGGACCGGATGATTCTGGACTCTGGCAATCGTCAGACAGGAACGTAGTGTTGGGTCACCGCCGTCTCTCGATCATCGATACGAGTGAAGCCGGTCATCAACCAATGATAAATGGCACGCAGGTCATTACGTTTAATGGTGAGATCTATAACTATCTTGAAGTTGGCGCGAAATTGAAAGCCGAAGGAGTCTCGCTCGATACCGCTTCTGATACAGAAGTTCTTTTGAAAGCCTACCAACATTGGGGTGAAAATGCATTGGACGAGCTGAACGGCATGTTTGCTTTCGCTCTATTTGACGCGGATCGCCAGCAGCTTTTTTGCGCTCGAGACAGATTTGGCGAAAAACCGTTTCTCTTTCACAGTGGTAGCGACTGTTTCGCCTTTGCCTCAGAATACAAAGCCCTTTTGGCGTTGGAAAATATTGGCAGCGCTTACGATCAGGATCGAGTGTTGCGTTTTCTCTATCATCCGACACAAGGCTTGGATGACGAAGAGCAAAC
>Ga0066376_10001145_pt1 | contig 25735 bp, 22 predicted proteins | sample Knorr_S15_td_Bot_FD_77009 | JGI IMG/M metagenome (GOLD analysis project Ga0066376, IMG submission 77009) | Marine microbial communities from Southern Atlantic Ocean transect - Knorr_S15_td_Bottom_ad_5009_LV_A | ecosystem: Environmental > Aquatic > Marine > Oceanic | place: Southern Atlantic... | reverse complement strand
TTTGCCATGCAAAAGCCTTTTTTGTGTTAAGTGATTGTCTGTAAACAACATTTTTACACGATTAAGGCTTTTGTTTTATCTATTCATGAATAATTCGGGCTAGGGATGCTCTGATTAATTGGATTTTTTCGTGAGGACAAGGCGAACCCGCACGGAGATTAGAGTACGGGTTCAACGAGGGCATCGCGGGAAAAGTGATGCGGCACACCGACTTTAATCAGAGGTTCCCTTGGTCAAGTATTCGATGCCTCTGGCCTTCAGAGGGATCACGACCCCGTTGATTTATACCTGGAGATTCGAATGACTCGTGTACAGCTAAGGCGCGTTAAACCGCAAGCTCCATATTTTAGCGCGATCCACAACCGTTGTGTGGGTTGCCATGGTTGCGGCCATTCTGTTGCCGGTAGCTCCGGTCAAAGAGGATTGGTTAGTTTGCCGGGCGTAAAAAGCGATACGGCGACGATGGAACTGACTTTGTCTATCCAGTCGCTTATATTGTGGAACAGCTGGATGAAGCCGCTGTTGCTGGTTGTATTGGCCAGCGTGATCTGCAGCCTGGCAGGTGTAACTGAAGTATGGGCAATCGTGGCGACTCTGTGCGCCTTTCTAGCAGGCCTGGCACGCTGTAAAGCACAGCCATCCAGGGTGCTAATAGTATCTGGAAATATATGATGATAAGAGTTTTCTCCCTGGTTTTAATGATTTCGCTGCTTCCAATGTCGCCCGCGCGAGCCGAATTTCCCGAATTTACGAAACTCGTGGAAAAATCTTCACCGGCAGTCGTCAATATTCGGACCACCCGTGCCGCTCCCAGTCGATTTGAAAGGTTCGAGGGGAGGGAAGTCCCGGAGATATTCCGCAGATTCTTCAGGGAGATGCCGGATCGACAGACGCCCCGACCAGGCGCAGCTTCCGGTTTTATCATTGAATCCGACGGATACATACTCACCAATAATCACGTTGTTGATGGTGCCGATGAAATCATCGTGGCCCTCAGTGATCGTCGTGAACGGAAAGCCAGAATCATCGGCCAGGATGCCTTGTCGGATCTTGCTCTGCTAAAAATCGATGAAACTAATCTGCCGACAATGGAGATAGGTTCCTCGGAAGGTCTTCGTGCTGGTCAATGGGTCGTGGCCATTGGTTCTCCATTTGGTTTTGAACACAGTGTCACCGCGGGTATTATCAGCGCCACTGGGCGTAGTTTGCCTGAAAATAACGGAAACTATATCCCCTTCATACAAACCGATGTTGCCATTAACCCCGGGAACTCAGGCGGGCCCCTGCTGGATCTTGACGGTAAAGTGGTGGGTATCAATTCCCAGATATTTACTCGATCGGGCGGGTTCATGGGATTGTCATTTGCCATTCCCATTGACATCGCCATGGATGTGGTGGCGCAGCTCAAGGAAAAAGGGTCTGTCTCGAGGGGCTGGGTCGGTGTGTTGATACAAAGGGTCGATAGTGACCTGGCTGAATCCTTTGGTCTGGATCGTGCGGCCGGCGCGCTGGTCACGCAGGTATTTGCTGATAGCCCGGCAGAAGACGCAGGGCTTCGAGAGGGAGATATTATTATTTCTTTCAATGGAAAACTGATCGATCTTTCCTCAGACCTGCCACATCTGGTGGGTCGCACAAAAGTTGAGAGTACAGCTGAGCTTCAGATTGTTAGAAATGGCGAGCGGCTTGACTTGAAAGTCACTATTGGCAGACTTGCCGACAGTGGATTTCAGGCTAATCAATCGGATTCTCCTGCGGCTTCAAAAGGGAACCGAATCGGCCTGGACGTGGTTGACCTTAAAGATGCTGATAAACGACAACTCGAAATCAGTGAAGGCGTACTGGTAAGCCAGGTATTCGATGGGGCAGCGAAGGATGCCGGTATCCTCCGAGGGGATGTCATTACGAATTTCGATGCAGTATCGATTACGACAGCTGCTCAGCTAGATGCGATGGTAGATAAGCTACCTGACGCCATTACGGTACCTGTGAGAATTGTGCGTGCCAAGAACCCGCGGTATCTGGCCTTAAAACTCCCAGCGGAGTGATGGCGACGGGCTGCCTCGCCCAATATGGCTTGTAGGATTGCTTTACTATAGACTGCACCGCATTTTTACCGACCAAAACCCAAAAAGATAGAGCACCTGTGACAGATCCGGCACAAATCAGGAATTTTGCCATCATCGCCCATATCGACCATGGCAAATCGACCCTGGCTGATCGTTTTATTCAGCTTTGCGGTGGTTTGACTGATCGAGAAATGGAGGACCAGGTACTTGACTCGATGGACATCGAGCGGGAGCGTGGCATAACCATCAAGGCCCAGAGCGTCACTCTGATGTTTGACGCTAAAGACGGCAAGACTTACCAGTTCAACATCATTGACACACCAGGACATGTTGACTTCACCTATGAGGTGTCTCGCTCGATGGCTGCCTGTGAAGGGGCCTTGCTGATTGTGGATGCAGCCCAGGGTGTAGAGGCGCAGTCCGTGGCAAATTGTTACACCGCCATAGAGCAACGCCTTGAGGTGTTGCCGGTACTGAACAAGATTGACCTGCCCCAGGCTGAGCCTGATCGAGTGTGTCAGGAAATTGAAGAAATCATCGGTATAGACGCCACCGGCGCATTGCAGGTCAGTGCGAAAAGTGGCCAGGGCGTAGAGGCATTGCTTGAGGAAATCGTTCACGCCATTCCTCCACCTGAGGATAATCGGGATAAGCCGCTACAGGCGTTGATCATCGATTCCTGGTTCGACAATTATCTTGGTGTTGTGTCGCTGGTGCGGGTCATGCAGGGAAAAATTTCTGTCAAGGACAAGATCGTCGTAAAATCCCTGGGTAAGGTTCACCAGGTAGATTCTGTCGGCATCTTTACTCCCCGTCGTAAGGAAACCAGCGCACTCAATACTGGTGAAGTAGGCTTTGTGGTTGCCGGAATAAAGGATGTGAAGGGCGCGCCGGTGGGTGACACGATCGTTCTGGGTACAACTCAATCGGAAGTGTCGGCGCTGCCAGGATTCGAGCAGATCAAACCGCAGGTCTATGCGGGCATGTTCACGGTAAGTTCTGATGATTTTAACAATTTTAGAGACGCGCTTGAGAAGCTGACCTTGAACGATGCATCTCTGGTTTACGAACCGGAGAGTTCAGAAGCCCTGGGTAGTGGTTTCCGATGCGGTTTTCTTGGCATGCTGCATATGGAAATTGTCCAGGAGCGACTGGAGCGGGAATATAACCTGGACCTCATCACCTCCGCACCAACAGTGGTCTATGAGGTGCTGACAAAATCGGGTGAAGTGCTGAAAATTGACAATCCCTCTTACCTGCCCGACCCATCAACCATTGATGAAATGCGTGAGCCCATCGTTCGGGCAAATATCCTGGTTCCTTCGGAACATGTGGGTAATGTCATTACTCTTTGTATCGGAAGACGCGGCGTACAAAAAGACATGCAGTTTGTGGGTCAGCAGGTGGCGCTGACTTATGATTTGCCGATGAATGAAGTTGTGCTGGACTTCTTTGATAGATTAAAGTCGGTGTCTAGAGGCTACGCTTCACTTGATTATTCATTCGATCGATTCGAAGCATCCAATCTCGTCAAGCTGGATGTATTGATTAATGGCGATACCGTTGATGCGCTGGCTCTTATCGTCCACAAAGATGATGCGAGATCGAAAGGATTTTCCCTGACGAAGAAAATGAAAGAATTGATTCCGAGGCAAATGTTCGATGTGGCCATTCAAGCGGCTATTGGCGGCCAGATTATTGCGCGTCAAACTGTTAAGGCCTTAAGGAAGAATGTGACTGCCAAATGTTACGGTGGTGATATCTCCAGAAAGAAGAAGCTATTGGAAAAGCAGAAGGCAGGTAAAAAGCGAATGAAACAACTTGGCAGTGTGGAAATCCCCCAGGAAGCATTTCTGGCCGTCTTGAAGGTTGGGAAATGAGTATTAATTTCCCGCTTGTGCTGGTTATTGCAACCGGCTTCACCGGCCTGGTCTGGATGCTCGATTATCTGGTCCTCCGACCAAAAAGACGTGCAGCTCTTGAGTTGGCAGGTGACGTAGATGATGTCACCCGCGATGAAATTTTGGCTGAGCCTTCCGTGGTTGAGTATTCTATTTCATTTTTCCCGGTACTTGCTATCGTCCTGATACTACGTTCCTTTCTGTTTGAACCCTTCCAAATACCCACTGGTTCCATGATACCGACGCTTGCAGTAGGTGACTTTATTCTTGTGAACAAATTTTCATATGGCATACGATTGCCCGTCATTGGCACTAAAGTACTGGATATTGGAGAGCCAGCCAATGGAGAAGTCATGGTCTTTATCCCTCCTCACCAGGATGAGTACTTTATAAAAAGGGTGGTCGGAATACCCGGTGACAGGGTTCGATATCAGGACAAGACCTTGTATATTAATGGCAAAAAGCAAACGCAGACGTTTGTCGCCCAGATCCCGCCGGTTAAGCCAAAATATCTTCAGTATCGGGAGAAGTTGGGAGATACCGAACACTTGATTCAACGAAACCCCTATCGTGAAACACGCGTCGACGAGTGGGTTGTTCCCGAAGGCCATTATTTTATGATGGGTGACAACAGAGACCAGAGCAGTGACAGCCGGTATTGGGGTCTGGTGTCAGAAGGGAATATAGTAGGTAAAGCCGTGGCCGTATGGCTGCACAAGAAGCCGGGGTTACGATTGCCGGAGTTTTCTCGAAACGGTTGGATACAATAGGGAAAAAAAATGAACAATAAGCGCAATATCAAACTGACGAGAAACCGCCAGAGTGGAAACATGGGCGGTTACATCATTGCCATTCTTTTCTTTGGCGGGTTACTAACAATCGCGGGCAAACTTGGGCCCCTCTATCTCGATCACAATACGATGGCCAAGCAAATGGACAAAATGGCGGAACAACCTGGTCTGAGTCAAAAACGCGACGATGTGCTCCGGGGTATGCTGAGAAAAAGATTCAAGCTAAACAACATTCGCGAATTCGACATGAAAGAGCATATAAAATTTGCCAGGACAGGCAGCGGCACAGATATCGTGATGGCCTATGAGGTACGTATGCCAGTGATACACAACGTGGATTTAATCGCGACTTTTGACAAAGAAGTCAAGTTAAGAGACTAGCCAGGTGTGTCAAGGCTAAACAAACTTCAATCGCGGATCGGATACACTTTTCAGAACGAAGCGCTTCTAGCGCAGGCGCTCACCCATCGAAGTTACAGTGACGTGAACAACGAACGACTTGAGTTTCTGGGCGATTCAATTCTTAATTTCGTCGTGGCTTCCGAGCTATACCACCAATTCCCGGGTGCCGCCGAAGGCGATTTATCCAGATTAAGGGCTCGTCTTGTCAAGCAACCAACGCTCGCAGAGGTTGCCCGTGAAATTGATTTGGGGTCGTTCTTGACGATGGGTGGCGGCGAAATGAAAAGCGGCGGGTCCAAGCGGGACTCCATCTTGTCTGATGCACTAGAGGCCGTTATCGGTGCAGCCTATCTCGATAGCAGTTTTGAAGCTGCGTCTAATTGTATACGGGCATTGTTTGCGCAGCGGCTGCAGAGTTTGTCAGATGCCGATCTCGACAAGGATGCCAAATCAACATTGCAGGAATATTTACAAGGGATAGGTGAACCAGTGCCGGAATACGTATTGCTGCAGATGAAGGGAAAATCTCCTGATCAGGAATTTGAAATTGAATGCCGGTCCGATCAGCTCAGCGACCCGGTCAGGGCCACAGGATCTTCCCGGCGTCGAGCAGAACAGAGTGCTGCGGAGCTCGCCTTGAAATCGCTCGGTGTACTACCATGAGTCGGCAGTGTGGTTATGTCGCCATTATTGGGCGACCCAATGTTGGCAAATCTACTTTGTTGAATGCGCTTCTGGGGCAAAAAATCAGTATTACCTCAAAAAAGCCGCAGACAACGCGCCACAAATTACTGGGAATCAAGACGGAAGGAGAGTGTCAGATTCTGTTTGTTGATACTCCTGGGATTCATCGGCATGAGCCGAAGGCAATTAATCGGTATATGAATCGAAGTGCCAGAAGTGCGCTCAGGGATGTTGACGTAGTGTTGTTTCTGGTTGATCGACAAAAATGGATTGAAGATGATGATCTTGTGGCGGAGCTGTTTAACAATACCCGCGCAAGTAAGATTCTTGTCATCAATAAGATTGACCTCATGCAAGATAAATCAAAGTTACTGTTGATGCTACAAAAAATGCAGGAGCGATTTCCTGAGGCAGCAATGGTGCCGGTTTCCGCAGTAAAGAAAGACAACCTTGATGAACTGGAAAAGTTGATTAAGACAATGTTGCCGGAATCACCCTTTTATTTTGGTGAAGATGAAGTCACCGATAGGAGTGAACGATTTTTAATAGCCGAGATTGTTCGCGAAAAGCTCATGCGACAATTGGGTGATGAGCTGCCCTATGCAGTGTCGATACAAATCGAGCGCTTTGAGAAAAAAGCCGGTGTTATTCATATCGACACCACCATTTTTGTAGAGAAAGAAGGTCAGAAACGGATTCTGATTGGTAAATCCGGCGAGAAGCTGAAACGCGTCGGTACGGATGCAAGAAAAGACATGGAAGTTGTTCTTGATTCAAAGGTTATGTTGAACACGTGGGTCAAGGTGAAGTCTGGATGGTCTGATGATGAGCGAGCCATAAAAAGCCTCGGCTACGATGATGTCTAGAACGCCCGTTCTGGAACCTGCCTATATCCTGCATGCTCGTCACTACCGAAATACCAGTCTCATTCTGGATCTGTTAACTCGCGATTCGGGACGTTACTCAATGGTTGTCAAGGGTGCCAGGTCCAGCACTTCGAAGCTGCGAGGCCGCCTGCAACCGTTTACACCACTGCTTGTGGCGCCTGTAGGCAGAGGCGAACTGAAAACATCAACCGCTATTGATTTTCCATTGAAGCCACACAGACTGGTTGGGGATAGTCTCCTGTTTGGTTTGTACATCAACGAATTACTGTACCGGTTACTCGGTAAGTTTGATCCCGTCGGTGAACTGTATGCTAATTACGAAGAGTTAATGGAGTGTTTGCAGAATCAGCAAAATGACGTTAACACCATTAGAAGATTTGAACTGAACTTGTTGCAAGAGCTCGGCTACGGCATCAATTTTACATACGATGCACGAAATAGTCAGCCGATTGACGTGCAACGACACTATTGCTTTGTCGTTCAGGAGGGGTTTCATCAAACCACTGATAGGGATGATGATGTGTTCCCTGGTGCTGAGTTGTTAAAGCTGTCATCCGGTGAATTCCCGAAAGTTGATGCCAGGCGGCTCAGAAACCTCACCAGAAATTCTCTTGGGGTGTTACTTGGAGACAAGCCGTTAAAAAGTCGCACTCTGTTCCAGGGGCTAGCGAGATGATTGTCGGCGTAGGTGTCGACATGGTGGACACGCGTAGAATTTTACGTTCACTGGACAGGTTTGGTGACAGGTTTGTTCGGAAAATTCTTGCTTCCAATGAGATTCGTCCACATTTGTCCGGCATTCAGGCAGCGGCTTATGTGGCGCGACAATTTGCGGCAAAGGAAGCAGTTTCAAAAGCATTGGGTTCGGGAATGAAAAGTGGCGTTCATTTTCGCAATATCCATGTTCTTAGGGCCGAAAGTGGTGCACCCATAGTTCTGCTCAACGGTGGCGCTCTTGATAGAGCAAGTACTCTGAATGTGACACAGGTCCATCTCAGTATGTCAGATGAGCGTGATTATGCGCTGGCGTACGCTATCGCCGTCACTGATTAGTTGCCTGATGACCCTGGGTCAGAATGTCAGGGTTATCGCTATACCAGGCAATTAACGCCGTAATTTCGCCCCCCAATAAATTCAGCAGTAATGGCAGCTGCTGTTCATCGCCCTGCTTTATTGCGGATTCCAGTTTTTCTATTGCGCTGCCCAATCGAGGAACACCGCAATAGCGAACAGCGCCGTGGAGCTTGTGTACAGCCCGTTTTTGTGCGTCCAGATTTTCCCTCGCCTTGAGTATTGCGCTCAAGTCGTCGGGAAGACCTGATATTAGGACAGCCATTAATTCTGCGGCGAGATCTGGACGCTGGTTAGCGTTCTTCAATGATAATTCCAGGTCAAATAAGGGGATGGATTGTTGCGCCGGAGCCTGGATGGGTGGTTTTGCGGAGCCAGACCCCATTTGCCGTATCATGGATTTCAGCTTGTTAATCCTAACTGGTTTGATTAACACTTCGCTCATCCCGGCCTTGTAGTAGATGTCCTGTTCCTCCCTGGTTGCATGGGCGGTCAGGCCGACAATGGGTATCTTGTGTCCGAGGTCCCTTATCTTTTTTGTGGCCAGCACGCCATCTAACTCTGGCATCTGTATATCCATAAAGATCAGATCGAACGTTTGTGCTGCTATGAGATCCAAAGCCTCGGCTGCTGACCTGGCAAGGCTCACCTCAAGATTCAGTTCGGTCAGTTGCATCTCGAGAAGTATCAGGTTGGCTTCACTATCGTCGACAGCCAGCACCTTCATTTTGCTGACCTTCATTTTACTGGACTTGTGTTTGTTGTTCTCGATTTCGTCGATGATTTTCTCAAGCTGATTTTGCGACACTGGGTCGTCCAACTGCAGCCAATACGGATGTCGATAGTGGACCGTATTATTCAGCAGCAGGACATAAGCGTCGTGAGGTAAATAGGGTCGTATCGCCAGAAATTCGTCGCTGGTCTCATCTGCCACAAGGCACAGGTCCAGTTGTTCGAATTTAAAATCATTGGTACAGCTGACGCCGAGAAGCTGCAGACGCTGTGCCAGGCTCATTCGTTCACTGTCGTTGTCCGTCACCAGCAATGCGGTCAAGCCGCGATCAGCAGCCGGTGTTAATTTGTTGCTTGGGCGAGCCGGAATAATCAATGTACCCGCTCGCCAGCTAGCCTGGTTCAGGACAAGTATTTCATCAAGCGCCATCGTTATCCTGGGTGCAAACGGGTGAGAAAAGCTGATGGACAGCTGGTCCCCTTGATGATCGATGATGGCTGAGACGGAGCCTGCGGTATTTGTCTTGAGATGGTCGAGGACAAGTCCGAAGAAAGTCTGTTTGAATCGGTCGGCATCTATGTCAAACATGGTCGTACAACCGGTGTTAAACCGCACATTAATGTTGCACCGGGATTGACGTAACAGTGGCGCAAGCGTTGTGAGTGATTGATCAATGAGATCAAGAAGATTAAAAGAACCGACTCTCGAGCCAACGGTTGGTTTGCCCTGCAGGAACCTGAGCTGGTTGGCGGCTTCAAAGAGGTCTGCAGGCACAGATGTTTTCGTCGCGAACCGGTTCAGTTCGGTCGTGAATCGACGAAGTGCACGGTCAGTTAACGCCCGAATTGCGCCGCGGTGCTCATCAGCATCGATCTGCTGTTCGTATCGCGCCGCGATATTTACGATTTCATCCGCGTCATGTTCTTGGTTATACAGATGGCGCTGCTCATCCAGGCGGTCTTTTAGATTTTGGATTTCTTCGGCATGATGTCGATTTTGATGAGTAGCATAGAATCTTATCGCTCGCTCAATTTGTTCCATGTCCTGGTGGCGAGACTTGAATGACGGCTCGCATTCCCGGCCGTACAATTTATCAACCAGTTGCCTGAAAGGCTTTACAAATTGGCTGTGAAGGTAAAAAAATCCACCCAGACCAGACAGCAAACTCACCAGGATACAAACAGGCAGCCAAAATTCCGCGATGGGTCCAGACAGCCAGCCGAAAAACAGCAGTAGCATGGGTGCCTGTATAAGAAATATGACCAGCAGTAATTCTGACTGATGCCGCATTACCCTATCTTATGACTCAAATGAATTTCAATAGATATTCCTGATATTATAGGAATCGGCTAGCTTCTCCTATCATTGCCCTGTTGCTCATTATCCTGGCGTTTCGTCATGACTGATTTACCACCGATTGTTTACCCAACGATTGAAGACTGTATTGGTGAGACTCCGCTGGTTCGTCTACAACGTATACCTGCAGAGTCCACCAACACCCTCCTGGTAAAACTGGAGGGAAACAATCCCGCGGGATCCGTCAAAGATCGACCGGCAATCAGCATGATTCAAAGAGCTGAAGATCGGGGTGACATCAAGCCGGGAGATACCCTGATCGAGGCAACCAGTGGAAACACTGGCATAGCGTTGGCGATGGCCGCAGCGATAAAGGGCTATTCCATGGTCTTAATCATGCCATCTCATATGAGCGATGAGCGTAAAACGGCCATGGCTGCCTACGGCGCCGAACTGATCATGGTGACTCAAAAAGAAGGCATGGAAGGTGCACGAGACCTGGCGGAACAAATGCAGCTGGACGGGAAGGGTTTTGTTCTGGACCAGTTTGCCAACCAGGATAATCCGCTGTCTCACTATCAAGGCACGGCACCAGAAATATATCGGCAGACTAATGGCGGTATTACCCACTTTGTCAGTTCTATGGGTACGACCGGTACGATAATGGGTTGTTCCAAATACTTTAAGGAAGTGAATCCGGACATTCAGATCATAGGTCTGCAGCCTGTTGAGGGCTCGCAAATCCCAGGAATCAGGCGATGGTCAGAGGCGTATCTGCCAAAGATTTATTCTAGCGATAAGGTTGACCTGGTGATTGATGTGGAGCAGTCGCTTGCAGAAATCACTATGCGGCGTCTTGCCAAAGAAGAGGGAATATTTTGCGGGGTGTCTTCCGGCGGCGCAGTTGCTGGCGCGTTACAGCTGAGTGAGCAGGTCGAAAATGCAACTATCGTAGCGATAGTCTGTGACCGGGGTGATCGTTACCTCTCTACGGGCGTCTTCAGCAACGGCTAGGGAAGCTCTGTTTTTCGAGAGGACAAGGCGAACTCGCACGGAGAATGATTACGGGTTCAACGCGGTCATGGTGGAAAAAGTGATGCGGCACACTGACTTTAATCAGAGGTTCCCCAGAAATTTACTATGAAATCGAATGAACCCATTGTCGTCGAGATTGTTTCGACGTCGGACGATGGCTGTGGTTATTCAGCCGACAAGAAGTATGCGGTGTATGGCGCGCTGGCTGGTGAAACCGTCTACGCTACGCCAATTACCCGCAAGCGGAAGAGACTCTATCTCCGAACGGTTGATGTGGTTAATCCAGCATCCGGCCGAGTTGACCCCGAATGCCGGGTCGCAGGATATTGCGGTGGTTGTAGTTTCCAGCACCTGGCCCATTCCGATCAGTTGGCGTCGAAGACCTTACAGCTTGAGCGGGCATTCTTTCCGCTTGTACCAGAAACCTGGCTGCCACCAGTTCATGCCTCAACCTATCATTATCGAAGCAAGGCCAGGATTGGTGTTAAGTTCGTTGAAAAGAAAAATCGTGTCCTGGTCGGTTTTCGCGAAAAACTAAAACCCTACATAACAGACACACCTTCCTGCCCGGTCCTCGTTGAGCCGGTCTCATTTTTGATAGAACCTCTGGCTCAGTTAATCGGTGGGCTCAGTGCCCCATCGAGAATTCCACAAATCGAACTTGCTTCCGGGGATGATGAAATAGCGCTTGTGTTCAGACACCTTGAACCGCTGACCGTTAAGGATCTGTCATTGTTTATCGAGTTTGGTAGACAACACCATGTACAAATGTTCCTGCAACCAGGGGGTGTTGATACAACCTACAAGATTTACCCTGACGATGGAGAATTGCTGCTGAGTTATCGGCTACCGGATCACGATCTGGATTTTCGATTTTCACCTCAGGACTTTACCCAGGTCAATCTCGCCGTTAACCGTAAGATGGTTGATCTGGCCATCGAATTGTTAGACCTGCAACCAACGGATCATCTGCTCGATGCATTCTGTGGAATTGGTAACTTTTCTCTGGCGATTTCCCGGTTTTGCGATCAAGTAGTGGGTCTGGAACTGTCAGCTGCCAGTATTGACCGAGCCAGAGACAATGCGCGGATCAATCGGGTTGGTAATGTCTTGTTTCAAGTCGCCGATCTACAGGCTGATATCCCTGAAATCAAGGGGTTACAAGATGTCAATAAAGTACTACTTGATCCGCCGAGAAGTGGTGCAGAACAACTCGTGAAAGTGCTTGCCAGTAGCAACGTTAGCAGGGTAGTGTACGTGTCCTGCAACCCCAAGACACTGGCGAGAGACGTGAAAATACTCGTACAGCAGGGCTTCGTACTCCGATCCGCGGGAATAATTGATATGTTTCCTCACACTACACACATAGAATCCATCGCGCTCCTGGTCCGTCAGGATCGACCCGGTTAAGCTCTCAGGGCACCGGCACATGCATGGTTAAAGTCAGACAAGAACAGCCATTGTTTGTTGATGGCTCAGTCAACATTGAGATGTGGCTGTGCAAAATTGGTGATTCCCGCCCCGAAATAAATTTGTCCCGATTGCGTGATACCTGTGAGTTGTCAGAGCAGGCTGAAGAAAAAGCAGTCGCATCCAATAGCATCTGGGCGCCAGGCCATAGCAGTTTTCGTACGGGTTTGGAAATGGCAGAAATCCTAAATGAACTGCGCGTGGATGAGGATGGCTTAGTTGCCGCAATCATCTACAGGGCGGTGCGGGAGAATCAGCTTACCCTCAATCATGTCAAGAAACAGTTTGGTAAAGAAGTCGCCAAGTTAGTGGAAGGCGCACTCAAGATGGCGGCTATCAGTGATATTCAATTCGGAATCCGTAAAAAAATCCTCGGTGAGCGCAAGGATCAAATGGAACAAGCACGACGAATGCTGGTTTCGCTGGTGGATGATGTTCGCGTCGCGCTATTAAAACTTGCTGAACGTACCTGCGCAATTCGAAACGCCGTAAAAAGCAATAGTCCCAAGGGGCTCCAACTCGCGAGAGAGGTATTTGAAATATATGCACCCCTTGCACACCGTCTTGGCATCGGTCATCTGAAATGGGAGTTGGAAGATCTTTCATTCAGGTTGAGAGAACCGCTTTCCTACAAGCGCATCGCCAGTTTACTCGATGAGAAGAGGACAGCAAGACAGGAATATATAGCGGATATAGTTGTCGAGCTGAGCCGCAGAATCAGGCAGATTGGTATAGCGGCCACGGTTGATGGTCGACCGAAACACATCTACAGCATCTGGCGAAAAATGCGGCGTAAGGGGATTCCCTTCTCAGAAATATACGATGTTCGCGCAGTTCGAATTCTCGTTGATCATGATGATGACTGTTATCGGATACTTGGCGTCGTGCACAATCTTTGGCGCATCTTACCGCACGAATTTGACGATTATATTGCCAACCCAAAAGAGAATGGATATCAATCACTACATACCGCCGTGATTGGGCCAGACGGCAAGGTGCTGGAGATACGAATTCGCACACAGGAAATGCATGAAGAGGCTGAATTCGGGGTTTGTTCCCATTGGTATTATAAAGACTCCGACAACAACAAAGGCACTGAATCCTACGAGCAGCGTCTTGCCTGGCTGCGTCACATCATCGAAGAGCAGGACGATGACGTTGATCAAAACCTGGAACTACTGAGCGAGCTTTCCGTTGATCGTATCTATGTGTTCACATTGGGTGGAGATGTAGTTGATATGACGCCTGGCGCGACACCCGTTGATTTTGCCTATCGGATACACACGGAAATTGGTCACAAATGCCGAGGTGCAAAAATCAACGGTCGTGTTATGCCGTTGAACACAGTGCTCAATTCAGGTGATCGAATTGAAATCATTGTCGGTGACGAGGCAGAACCAAGACGGGATTGGCTGCACGGACATCTTGGTTACGTCGCAACATCTCGCGCCAGAGCGAAAGTCCGGGGTTGGTTTGCTCGCCGTGAAAAGCAAAAAAATGTAGAAGAAGGTAAAAAGTTACTGGTAGATGAACTGAGTCATCTTGGGGTTGAACATTTTGAATTTGCTGAACTCATTGATCGCAGCGGCTATGAATCGGCAAATGAGTTGTTTTATGCCATTGCTGTTGGAGATCTGGCTGCCATCGATGTCGTCGAAGAAGCCGCAGACCTGGTAAATCTTGACCTGGCTCAAAGCCAGTTAGATCCGGATATGCAAGAGTCACCGGATCAGCAAGCGCTGATCACGGGGCAAGGTGATCTTGCGTATATTATGTCGGAATGCTGCCAACCTGTGCCGGGAGATTTAATCGTTGGTGTTGTCAATGATCAGGATCTTGTGAATGTCCATAGACAGGACTGCCTGCAGGCACTAAGAGCTGATGTTTATGGTCGGTTGATGCGCCTTGAGTGGATAGACGCTGTTGAAATGACTTTTCCCGTCAATATTGAAGTGGCGGCCTATGATCGGTTTGGCTTGTTACATGATATCACTGGTATTTTGATGCGTGAACACACCAATGTGCACTCGCTCAGCACAGTGACTGACAAAAAGAACAATCGGGTTAGCCTGAACATGGTGATAGAAGTCACCCAATTGAACAGATTGCTGCAGACGTTGAAAAAAATTGAGCAGTTACCCAATGTTATGAGTGCAAAGCGCACCATTTCAGCGAATTAAGCGAACGGGGGAGCCTCCGATTAGGAGGATGGTCAGAACACTTTAATTTGATCAAGTGAGAGGCGAGCGGAGCACGACTCTGATGCGATTCTGGAGTAAATAGTGATTCGGTATTTCGACTTTATTCGGACGTTCCCAATTATTTGGATCAGGAGTTTTTTTTGTGAAATTGATTTTACTCGGTGCACCTGGAGTTGGGAAAGGTACGCAGGCGCAGCACATCGTAGAGAAATATGGCATTCCGCAGATATCGACAGGCGATATGCTGCGTGATGCCGTCCGCGATGGTACTGACCTTGGCCTGAAGGTGAAAGCCGTGATGGGCAGTGGCGCTCTGGTTACAGACGAAATCATCCTTGAACTGGTCAAGGAACGAATTGCCAAAGATGATTGTACCCAGGGTTTCCTGTTTGACGGTTTTCCAAGGACTATTCCGCAGGCACAAGCATTGGTTGATCAAAACATTAACATTGATTGTGTAATAGAAATTAGCGTTCCTGATGATGAAATTGTGTCTCGACTGTCGGGCCGGCGATTACATCCCGAATCCGGTCGTGTTTATCATGTGACTAACAATCCGCCAAAAATGGAAGGTAAAGACGACGCCACTGGCGAAGCGCTTATCCAAAGGGAAGATGACAAGGAAGAAACAATCATTGAGCGTTTGAAAGTTTACAGAAATCAAACTGAACCGCTCGTTTCGTTTTACCAGGAACGGTCCAAGCTACCCGGCGTCGAGTTGAGCTATTACACAGTCAATGGGTCAGGTGACACGGACGATATCAAGAAGGTTATTCTTGGAATTTTGCAGGACTAGCACGAACACATTGAATGTGAAGTTGTAAACTAGACGCATTGTTAGCGAAAGATAGCGATCAATGGGAAATAGTTTATCGACTTGGCGATTTACATTCATAAAAAACCGCAAAATGCGCGAAAATAAAGTGTGCAAATTGATTTTATTTTTTCTAAACTTTGCAACGTATTCGCACTGTATCCGAAATAGTTTTTTAGCAGTAACTATTTTGATTGGAAAGTGATGTTTGTCATCGGTAAATGATGACTAATGTAACTGCCGAGGAGTTACGATATAGCTGCTGACACACTGCGGTAAGAAACAAATTTTTCAACGTAATACAGGAGCGATGAAAGTGGTTGCAAAAAAAAAGAAAGCTGCGAAGAAAAAAACGGCCAAGAAAAAGGTAGTTGCCAAGAAAAAGGTAGTTGCCAAGAAAAAGGTAGCTAAGAAAAAAGCACCTGCAAAGAAAAAGGCCGTCAAGAAAAAGGTAGCCAAGAAAAAAGCTGCCAAGAAAAAGCCGGCTAAGAAAAAGGCTGCCAAGAAAAAGGTAGCCAAGAAAAAAGCCGCCAAAAAGAAGCCAGCCAAGAAAAAGGCTGCCAAGAAAAAGGTAGCCAAGAAAAAAGCCGCCAAAAAGAAGCCAGCCAAGAAAAAGGCTGCCAAGAAGCGTAGATAGACGAGCATAAAAGCCCTCCCTTGCGGAGGGCTTTTTGTTGTTGGGTGCTCTTTGATGGACGTCTACTTGATGTTGGTATCCCGCTAGCAGTCTGTAGGTCCCACACGGTCTGGCTAAGTAACGCTGATGGCTCTGACGCTTTGCTCCCCATTGTTGGTCCTTCCAACGCAAGTTGTGCAGGGTAGAGTTTAGGGCTGTTTGATGGAGGTCTACTTGAGGCTAGTAACCCGTTGCCGGTCTTCAGGTCCCTCGCGATTAATCCAAGTAATGCTGAGGGCTCTTTGATGGAGGTCTACTTAAGGGTAGTACCCCGTTGTCAGTCTTCAGGTCCCTCGCGATTAATCCAAGTAATGCTGAGGGCTCTTTGATGGAGGTCTACTTAAGGGTAGTACCCCGTTGTCGGCTTTTAGGTCTCTCACGATTAGTCCAAGTAACGCTGAGGGCTCATTTCAATTGTGATTCGTCGTTGATGTTTTCGAAGGCTGTCGGGGCGCCGGTGAAGCGGGCTACCTGGTACGGGGTTGTTTGGAGCCAGCCTCTTACCGATCGCTTTCCTGAGTTCAGGTAGGCCTGTATGTTGGCCAGGGTGTCGGTCTTTGCCATCATGATGAGTGGTTGTTCGCGATTACCGTCATGGGCAATGACCAGGTCCCCTGTAATCAAAAATTCCTGAAAGGCGCTGACAAGATTGGTGGGCAATGAAGGCGTGTCGCAGGGTACGACCAATGTGACTGCTGTGGTGACATGTTCAAGACAACTGGCAATTCCCGCAAGTGGTCCGTTAAAATTCAGATTTCCATCGGACACACACCGATAGGGTAAGGTTTTATCTCGCAAATCAATGTGGTTGCGCGAGATAATGATGTCATCAACCTGAGGAGCGATTCTCTCGATAACATGGGCGAGCAGCGGTTTATCTTTATGTTCCACCCACGCTTTATCCCTGTTATTCATTCTTGATCCCTTGCCACCGGCAAGTACGATTGCGGTTACGTCCATAATGAGTTGCTGTTGTGACTAACGCACATCATGTTTTAACGAGAACAAAACGACAAGCATGCTAACGCTTCATGAAATATTCACCGAGGTCTTGCCGGAGATACTGGAAGGATACGTGCATCGGCCCGTTCAGTTGAGCCTTGCAGAAAACATTATGTCGATTATTCAATCGGCGTCTACCGGTGTGTTTGAAGCGGGTACCGGCACCGGGAAAACGCTAAGTTACCTGGTGCCTGCCTTTCTGGCGGACGGTAAAGTTATTATCTCAACGGGCACAAAAAACTTGCAGGACCAACTATATCGAAAAGATATTCCAATGTTGCATCCTCTATTTCCACAAAAACGTGTGGCATTATTGAAAGGCAGGGCCAATTACCTGTGTACGCATCGACTAAAAACGCAACTTAAACTCAAGCAGCGCCACAAAACGTTAGAGAGTCAGTTAGTCGACGTACGGACCTGGTCAGCCCAGACCCGATCGGGAGATTTAACTGAAATTATTGACCTCGATGAGCAGCCTGAATTAGTAAGGCTGGTGACCAGTACGCGAGACAATTGCCTTGGCACCAGGTGTCCCGACTACAATGACTGCGCAGTCTATCGCGCCCGGGAATATGCGAGTCAATCAGATATTATTGTCATTAATCACCATCTGTTGTTTGCCGATCTGTCTCAAACCGAAGATCATCTTCATGCACTCCTGCCGAAAGCGACCGCCTTGATCGTGGACGAAGCGCATCAGGTACCGGATACAGCCCGGCAGTTTTTTGGGCAGCGCATTAGCAGTGGCCAAATGAATGAACTTGTTAGAGATGTAAAGGCTGAACTTACCATTTTGGGGAATGACGACCCTGTCACTCTGACAGCTGTGACTAGACTGGAGACGCAGCACAACCATTTAAAAAATCGAGTGCTTGGAAGTGAGGAGCAGGATTTCAATCGCTGGTGCAGTGCTGAAACCACCCAGCTGATTCATGATGTTGATCACGCACTCGCTGATCTGGGTGACCAACTGGCAAGGGTTGGTGTGCGTAGCGAAGGTTTAGCCCAGTGCGCCAGGCGTACTCTTGGCTTCGCAGATCAGTTTGCGATCTTGACTGAACAAACGGAACTGGAAGACGAATATGTACACTGGATCGATCGGTCGGAAAAAGGCTATGTCATTCATCTGTCACCTCTTTCCGTGGCTAGTGAAATTAGAACCCTTGTCAATAAATCTAGTGCTGCTTGGGTATTCACCTCCGCCACGCTGTCGGTGAATCGAAAATTTGATCACTATCTGGGTGAAATGGGGCTCGACGGAGAAATTGCAGAAATATTTGACAGCCCTTTTGATTACGCGTCTTCTGTAAGGGCCCATATACTCAATGATCTTCCCGAGCCGGGTAGAGATGCGCATACTATTGCACTTGTTGAGCAAACCCGGCCGATTATTAATGCCAATCCGGGGCGTACATTTTTTCTGTTCACGAGTCATCGTGCACTCCGATTGGCAGCAGAGCTCATGGCCGACTCTCCCAGGCAGGTTTTTGTGCAGGGTACCATGGCAAAGTCACAGCTTCTGGCGGCCTTTAAACGCACTAGTGGCAGTGTTTTGTTGGCAACCCAAAGCTTCTGGGAAGGGGTTGACGTTCGAGGTGCAGAACTTAAGCTGTTGATCATCGATAAGCTACCCTTCCCAAGTCCCGGTGATCCCTTGTATGAAGCGCGCGCTGAGGCGATACGGAACCAGGGAGGTAATAGCTTCAAACAACTGGCGTTGCCTAAGACCGTGTTATCACTTAAGCAGGGCTTTGGTCGATTGATCAGGGAAGAGACCGATAGGGGATTGTTCGTTCTGGGGGATTCCAGAATGAAAACTCGATCCTATAAAAATTACGTGAAAAATAACCTGCCCGAGATGCAGTGGCTTGAACAGTCAGAAGAGGCGATCAAATGGTTGAGAAAACTATAGAAACACATGCCCAGGAGATGCGAGTTTGAACTTGCTTGTCATCGATAGTTCGACAAAATCTCTGGTTCTGGGGCTGCAGGCAGGCAGTGAATTGATTGACCGGACATCCGAGGCATTCAACGCTCACAGCAAAGAGATTTTGCCTGCGATCAGCAGGTTGATTGGCGATGCCGGTATTGAGCAAGATCAACTCGATGCTATCGTTTTCGGGCAGGGTCCCGGCTCGTTTACAGGATTGCGAATTGCTGTTGGTGTTGTTCAGGGGCTTGGATATGGTCTTAATGTGCCTGTTGTACCCGTTTCAAGCATGGCGTGTCTCGCGCAGTCGATGTTGGACTACGGTGAGCCGAGCAGAGTATTCGTGGCTCTCACGGCTAGACTGGAAGAAATTTACTACGGCAGTTATCAATTCGAGGATGGCGTTGTTGCAGCCTGCGGGCCCGAAGGTGTGATGGATGTTGGACTGCTGCCGGCTCTTGAAAAAGGTGCCTGGATTGGCGTCGGGGATGCCTGGGCGCTCCGGGAAAAGATTGAGGCTTCCCTGGGAGTTGACCTGCTGGAAGTGAGTGACCAGATTACGCCCCAGGTTTGTGATTTAGTAACGCTGGGTCTGCACGGTTTAAAACAGGGAAAATCTGTTTCTGCACTTGATGCCAGGCCAGTCTATCTTCGTGAGGAAGTTGCTACCAAACCGGTTAAGAAGTAGACATGGGGAGATTCAGGCTCATCTATGACAATGCAGGCTATTGCCTCGATGATGTCTTCAGTGCGCAGAATCCGTTGAGAGTGGGCTTCGAGAGCCAGGAGTTTTTAACGCGGATTCGTCATGCGGGGAAAAAAAGTGAGCTGGTAGCCCGGGCCGTAAAAGCAAAAGCGGGTTTACGTGTGCTTGATTGTACCGCTGGTCCGGCGAAAGACGCTTTCATTCTGGCACATCTTGGTTGCGAGCTAGTGCTCCTCGAGAGATCCATTGTGATCGCAACATTGCTTGAGGATGGCCTGCGGCGCGCAAGTCAGATTCCTGAGCTTGCCCGAACGGTAGCTCGAATGCGCATTGTCACCGGTGATGCCAGGCAGTTTTTGCGAGATCAAAATCTGGACTTCGATGTTATTTATATCGATCCCATGTTCCCGGAAAAACAAACATCAGCAGCCGTGCATGGTGACATGCAACAGCTGCAACGTTTCCTAGGCACCGATGGTGATGCGTTTGACTTGTTGGCGCGCGCACTTGAAACCTCATGTCCCAGGATTGTGCTTAAGAGACCACCACAAAGTGAATGGCGCGGAACGGTAGCCCCTACCCATGTGGTTAGCAATAGAAACAGTCGTTATGAAGTTTTTGTGCGCGGCTCTTGATCAGAGGCTTTCTGGTTTCGGTAATTGCCAACGGCTTGAAGGATATTGTATCGAACGGTTGCATTGAGTGTCCTTGCGGTGGTTGCAGCCAGTGACAAAAGACTATCCAATCGATTTAAATCTGAATCTACGGTCTGCTCGCGTTGCAGTGTGGTTAAAAAAGTACTGAACAATGACTTCTCGAAAAAGTCAGGTGAGTTGATGCCATAAAGAACGGAAAGCTGTTCTGCAATCCCCGAGCAGGCAGTTTCGAGCTCTCTAGGCGAAGGCGACGCTGATTTCTGGAGTAATGCCAGCACAATATAAAACCGTTCGAGAGTCGGGTTCGTGATGCTTGCAATGTCTTGCAGATGACTATATCCAAGGGTTTCTGGTGGTGGGGTCCCAATGGTTTGCGCGTCTCTAGTGATCACACCGAGTTCAACAAGACATTGGGTTACTCGATTCAGCAAATCGTGCAAGTCATCCGGGTGCCAGGGAAGGAACATTTCTGCCTTGAGATAAGGAAATAATCGTTTGACGAATTCTTCGAGTTCCATTTCTGTTGTGCGATTCTCCGTTCTGACGAATCTCGCAACGATGGAAGGTATTGCGTAAACATGCAGGACGTTGTTAGCGTTATAAGTCAGGTTCACGGACTGTTCTGGAGATGCTGAGATGATGTTGCCGAACTGGTGCACGCTTCTTGTCAGGCCGACTATTTCAATTGCCTGCTCAAGTATTTCCGGTGCAGGCATAGTCGTCATCGTGAAACCGGTTGGTCCACAGCTGAGAGCGATTTCTCGAAGCAGGTCCACCTGTTGAAGCAGATGGTTTTCCTCTATATTTTGCCGCGCAGTCGACAGTAGAACTAACGCCACAAGGTTGGTCGGCTTAATTGCCACTGCCGTGTTGATGTTCGTTACCAGGGTATTTGCAAGCGAAGAGCAAGTCGCGGAAAAGTCTGAAGCTGAAGTCTGTGCCGGTTGTTCCCAATTGTGGAGATGCTGGTCAAGAAATTCTCGTAGCAGGACGGGCTCTCCAAAGTTGACAGTGACCTGGCCCAGCTCATGTTTGAAGGAAGAAAAAACTTTGAATACATCAAATACGGATTCTGTCTTTTTGTTGTTACCCGAAAGCTCAGCCCTATAGGTGGACGATTCCAGTACATGTTCATACCCGAAGTAGACGGGGATGAAAGCAATGGGCTTGGTGGAATCCTTTTGAAAGCTTCGCATTGTCATACTGAGCATGCCAGTGCGGGGAGGTAGTGTTCTGCCCGTTCTGCTTCTGCCGCCCTCAATGAAATACTCGACTGAATACCCCTTGATGAACATCTGATGCAGATACTCATCGAATACTGCTTTGTAAAGCGGGTCTCCTTTAAGTGTCCTGCGCATAAAGAATGCACCAGCTCTTCGGAGCAAGGGACCTACGACAGGTAGATTAAGGTTCTTACCGGCTGCAATGTGTGGTGGCGTCAGGCCATTGTGGTAAAGAACATAGGAAAGCAACAGGTAGTCGATATGACTACGGTGGCAGGGTGCATAAACTATCTCATGGGACTGAGCGTACTGTTTTACGATGTTGATGTCGTTAAGTTCGATGCCACCGTAGAGATTGTTCCACAGCCATGTCAGTAGTACATCGAACAAACGAATAACCCGGTAGGACTGGTCCGAGGCAATTTCCTTGGCATAGTGCATGGCTTTCTTTTCTACGGATAGAATGCTTTTGTCATTGTTGTTCATAGCTTCATCGTCGATTGCTGCTCTGACTTCCTTGCCCGCGAGGATGGTATTTAGCAGTGTTCTGCGATGCGATAGATCAGGACCGATAATTGCCTGCCGCTGGCTGGTGAAATGTACCCTTAGCAACCGCATGAGTTTGCGTACCTGGCGAGATTTTTCCTGTTCGGATGCGATGAGTTCATCAAGGTGGATTGGCCGACCAAACTCGACCAGGATATGCCGCGGATGAAATACCATCGCCAGAAACTTTTTCATGCCGCTGGTGGCACTCCAGTTTTCGGAAAGTAATAGCTTAAAGATGGACTTTTCGCGATCGGGTTGATGGCCCCAGAAAAGTGAGACGGGCACGATTTTTATGGTTTGATCTTTCAGCGTTTGCTGATGATCCAGCAGTCCAGTCATCCTTCGGGATTGTGTTCGAAGCGTTTTTCGACCGAAAGTACCTTCCGGATGCCCTAAAAAAAACACGGCCCGATCCTCAAAGATGACAGGGATAGGAGAGACAGGGCTGCTGAGTCCACCACGCTCACAGGCCATGTCGGTAACAAGAAGGTCAGCGATAGAACGATGGGGTAAGACGTAGCAAATAAGGTCCGAATCACTTAGATGTAGCGATTCACGATCTCCGCCGAGAATAGTGGGTTTGATCCACGCAAACAGTAATCGTCTGGTGAGCCTGAACTGCAGGTTCTTCAGCGTGTCCACTGAAGCCTTGAGCGTAGTTTTAGGGGTTTTTTCCATCGAATAGGTCTGAAATAGCTTCGGCCGAATCACGACCCTCAATTTCTACTGTGTAGACAGTGTCAAACTTTCGAATGGTTTGTTCTGCATTGTCTGAGCGACTACCCAGTACGGTTGGCCTGATGAACACCAGCAGGTTCTGCTTCTCGAATGTCGTCGATTTGCTTCGGAAGAAAAAACCAATGCCAGGGATGCTGCCCAGGATAGGCACCCTGGTGTCGGTCAAGGTTTCTTTATCACGCATGAGGCCGCCAATGATGATGACTTCCCTGTCGTCGACCAGGACAGTGGTGTCGATGGTTCTAATGTTGGTGATTAAATCGGCGCTGCCATTGGAGCCAATAACCTCAAGAGATACAGGGTCAACTTCAGATACTTCCTGATGAATCTCAAGTCTTACGAGGTTGCCGTCATGAATATGAGGTGTGACCTGCAGCGTCAGACCCACGTCTTCACGCTGGATCGTCGTAAACGGGTTGGTTGCCCCGTCACTACCGGTGACAGTTGATCCGGTTCGAAAAGGTACATTCTGACCGACAACAATCGTGGCTTCCTGGTTGTCCATTGTTGTGATGCTGGGGGTCGACAGCAGATTCACGTCACTATTGGTCGCCAGGGCGCGGATAATGACCCCGAAACTGGTACCCGTCTCGCTAATTCTGCCCGCTGCGAGCAGAGGTGAAGTTCCAAGTTCAACGGGGCCATCGGAATTCGAACCTATCTTTTGTAAAATCTGGGCCAGGGTTCCTGACGGCGCAGTGAATCCCAGAGGGACGTTGCCGCTGCTGGCATCAGCGATGAATAACTCAGTGCCTAGCTGCTGGGTGAAATCCGTACTGACTTCCACAATGGCAGCCTCAATGAGTACTTGTAATCGTCGGATATCAAGGCTGGCAATAATATTCTTTATTTCGAGCATGGCGGACGGGTCTGCACGAATCACCAGTGCGTTGAGCGCTTCATCAGGCTGAATGCTGACTTTGACCTTATTGTTTTGCTCATTTTGATTATCATCGCCGATGACATTTTTGAGAATTTCTGCCATGGCCACGGCATCTGAGTGTGCCAGCCTGATTACCTGTGTTGACCCTGCTCGATTTGCCGGTACATCAAGGCGCTCAATGAGTTGTTTTACCCGTTGTACGGTCTGCTTTTCACCCTTGATGATCATTGAATTCGTTCGTTCGCTCGCAACGATGGTCACTTTGTTTGGGCCCTTGGCGCCTTTGCCAATTTGTTCCGGGGCAAGTTCCTCAAGCAACGCAATCATGTCTTCAACCCAGGCGTCTTTGAGATCTATGATCTCGATTGCCTGGTTGTTTGCGATATCGATCTGGTTAATGATTTTAGTGAGTCGAACGATATTCTCCGCGTGGTCACTGATGATGAGCGCATTCGGTGAGTTTATCCCTGCTATGTGGCCGTACTGGGGAATGAGCGGCCTTAATATTTTTACAAGATCGGCGGAGGGAGAATTTCGAACAGGTATGACGGAGGTTATTAATTCTTCAGAGCGTCTGTTGGTGAGAAAATCCCTGGGGCTGCCACTTTGTTTTGCCAGCACCTGCTGAACGATTTTTGTTACCTTGCCAGCAGGGACTGCGGCATATCCGTGCACACGAAGAACCGACAGAAACAATTCGTAGATAGTATCCTGATCCATAGAGTCGGTAGAAATGACAGTCACATTGCCTTTTACGCGTGGATCTACGACGAAACTCTTGCCTGTAATAGTTGAAATCTGGGTGATAAACTCCCTGATGTCAGCATTTTTCAGATTAACCTTCCAGGTCTCTTCACTCGCTGCCAGCGAAGGGGCTGCAATAAATACGTAGACAAGTAGAAGGACAGGAAGTCGCAAAATATTAGCTGTCATTGATCATGCTCAGTATGCTTCGATTGATTCTGGTTACAGTTTACTTCGGGACGGGCACGGTTAAAAAGAATCTGCGAGTGCCGCGTTGCACCTCGACTCTAACCCTTGATGAGGCCATGACCTGCTGCATGAGAGCAGAATCGTTGGCCGCCACACCAACAGGGCGTCCATTCACTGAAAGGATAACATCTCCGGCTTGTAATCCCGCTTGTTTGATGACCGCCTGGGCATTGGCTCCGACCCTGTATCCTTTTGACTCACCGCTCGAAACCGGAGTGATCCCAACTTCGTTCAAAGTGGCGATGGGATTTGCCCGCAATCTTTCCTGATACTGTGAAAGGGTACTTTGAGCCGACGGATCGTTTCTGGTTATGGGTTTTCCTGTGCGGTTTCTGATTCTCTGCCTAATGCTTTCAAGATCAGAACGCTTTGAACTTGATAATCCAGGTGACGCTCGTGGGAATTGCTTATCTTTGCTCTTCGTGGTCACCCGAAATGGACTGTCCGAAAACATTAATTTCTCCATGCGTGATCCTCGACGAATCAACACATGATCCATAAAGACCGCAGCAAGTGTGGCATTGCCAGGAAGTCGATCACCAATTTGAAAGAGTTCACCAGGCTTATTTTTTTCAGCGACTATGGCGGTTGAGTACTTGGCGTCGTCGCTAATAAATACTCCCTGTAGCTCCAGGTTTAGCTTGGTTTCTGGTGCATCAATGGATTCCGGGACAGTCCCGGCTTCCTCGGTTTTACCAAATAGCTCAAGATTTGAAACTTTGTAACTGGGCGCAACGTTGGCCAGTGAATTGACGGCGCGAATTGGTGTTGTCCCAGGTGGGTTCATGGTCTCCATGACAAACAATACGGTATTGGCAACCGATAGACTCATCAGGACGATCAGCAGGACGCTGACAGCCATCGCAATTTTTCGGCTGTGACTATTAAACAGCTGCAGGATGTCGTTCAAGACAGTTTCCAGTGGCAATACCTATACAGGCTTAAAATAACACAGAAAGCATTAACTGAAGATTAATGCTGCTACAGGATTTTTTCTTCCAGCAGCACGGCCGGTTCGACCTGGA
>Ga0066376_10001144_pt1 | contig 25750 bp, 25 predicted proteins | sample Knorr_S15_td_Bot_FD_77009 | JGI IMG/M metagenome (GOLD analysis project Ga0066376, IMG submission 77009) | Marine microbial communities from Southern Atlantic Ocean transect - Knorr_S15_td_Bottom_ad_5009_LV_A | ecosystem: Environmental > Aquatic > Marine > Oceanic | place: Southern Atlantic... | reverse complement strand
TCGACTGTTTCGACAAGTCCCGCAACGGGAAATCTATGTTCACCAAGTTTTTTTTGAATGATATGAGAAAATTTCACTCGGTCAAGGGCGTCTCTTCCTACTGCGCGCCTCTTTAAAAGGTATTTCCCTTTTGTAGAACCAAGAATCAATTTTGGGGCTTGTCGAGACCCCTTGTTGTAGTTTTTAACGCGCTGAATAGCACCGATGTCATATCGACTTAAAATCATGACGAGTTCATCGCCATCAATTTCTTCAACGGTTTCGCATTCGTCAAATGGGGTCGCCGGTTGCGATTGACTATCCAAATTGTGGAATGCGTTTGACACTGCGATATTTTACGTTAATACAGTCTTCTCGTCGGTTCCAATGAACGAACAGGTAGAAATTTGCCACGTAAACACGGAACGCCCGTCCAATTGTCACTCGGCGTTCTGAACTTGCTCTTTGATACGGTCAACGGCGCCTTTAATTTCAACAATGCGCCTGCTCGTCTCCCCATCCAAACACTTGCTTGCAATTGTGTTGGATTCCCGCAACATTTCTTGCGCAAGAAAATCTAGCGTTCGACCTATTGGCTCAACCTCTGGCCCACCAATCAGTTCACGAAATTGTTCAAGGTGCCCATCAAGGCGGGATATTTCTTCCGCAATATCTGTTTTTTCAGCAAAGATCGCAACTTCGCGAAGCGTGTCTGGTTCAGATACATTCGCGCCAACTTCGGAAAACAATGTTTCCATTCGTTGTCGCAAACGTTGCTGATACTCTTCAACTATTCCGGGAGCGCGCTCTTTGATGTGTGATAGATGTTCTGCTATCTTTGACAATTGTTGTTCAAGATCCGCTTCGAGTGTTTGACCTTCACGCCTTCGCATCTCAATTACTTTTTGGCACCCGTCTTCGACCAACTCAAGTAATCGAGGCTTTACTCGAATCGCTACATCTTCATCCGAGTCGTTGCTCAACACTCCCGGCAATGAAAGAAGTCGACTCACTTCAATAGAAACAGATGCATCGACTTCGCGCAGTGTTTTGATATATTCACGTAAAATATCTTCATTAATCGTTGCTACGCCGTGCTCAGGAGAATCCATGAACTTTACATTTACGGCAACGCTGCCACGAGAAATTTGTTTCGAGACCATCGCATCGATCTCTGCCTCAAGCGATTGAAGTAAGTCCGGCAATCGAACATTTGATTTATAAAACTTGTTGTTAACCGTACGTATTTCTACCTGAATCGTAACCCCATCTTCTCGTGAAGATGCGCTTCCAAAACCAGTCATAGACCTAAGCATGTATTAATTTCCACCCGTTGGGTGGTCTGAGTTTCCCGAATTTGTGGGATGATCAGAATTACCCGTTGTTGATGGCGTTGCTGGATTCGTTGGTATCGTGTTTGTTGCTGGTGCAAATCTATCGTCCGTTGAAACTGCAGCCGATGGTTCCGTTGCTTCTGCGGTGTCGGTTTTACTTTCAACAAGATTTAAAGCAACTGCTGTCCCTAAGAACAGTACAAACGCAACGACCGTCATCACGGTTAATGCATCGCCAACTCTACCACCGAAAACTGTGTCGGTACCGCCACCACCAGCACCTCCAAAAGCAGAAGCAAGCCCACCCCCTTGAGGTCGTTGGACAAGAATGATTAAAATCATTGCTACTGCAATAACGATGAGTACGATTGTAAGAATAAGGAATGTATTGTTCATTTCATAATTTCCGTGCTTGTGTCACGACTCGCAAGCGGCCGTAACAATTGCATTAAACGAATCTGCTGACAAGGATGCGCCGCCTACAAGTGCGCCATCAATATCTGGGCAGGCAAATAACTCTGCGGCATTATCAGGTTTAACTGAGCCGCCATACTGAATGCGAAGGGTATTCGCAATTGTTTCATCATACAACCCACGAACACATTCGCGAATTTCTTTGTGGACATTTTGTGCATCATCGGGACTTGCCGTTTTCCCCGTTCCAATTGCCCAAACTGGTTCATAGGCAAGCACAACCATCTCCATCTTTGAAGCATGCACATGTTGAAGGCCGGATTCTACCTGCCCAAGCACGACTTCTACTGTTTTTCCGGCTTCTCGCTCTTCGAGAGTTTCGCCCACACAAAGAACTGCTTGAAAGCCATCTGTGATTGAATACTGCATTTTTTGGGAGATTAACTCCGCTGATTCGCCCAAAATGTGGCGCCGCTCGCTGTGACCAATGAGAACACTTGTTGCACCAACCTCGCGAAGCATCGCACCACTGACCTCGCCGGTAAAAGCCCCATTGGGTTCGTGCCATATATCCTGTGCACCAAGGTGCAATGAAGTTTGGTCAATCACGCTATCTACCGCTTGAAGATATAAAAATGGGGGATACACGACCACTTCGCAGCACTCGCAGGTGTCCGCTTGATCTGCAATAGCTCCAGCGAGAAGCATGCCCGATTCTAAATCGGTGTTCATCTTCCAATTGCCGCCAATAATGGGTCTTCGTTTGGTCATCTGAGCCGCGAAGGATACCAGAAACCCGCAATTCTCTCGCGATTTACTCACATTCTGCGAGTACAATCTGCGTTTTCAACCTCTCATGCAGGAATCTATTTATGACGCAGAGCGCTGCAGACATACGAAGACAATTTCTCGACTTTTTTGCGACACAATGTGGTCATACTGAGGTTCCTTCAAGCCCCGTAATCCCTCACAACGATCCAACCTTGCTGTTCACAAATGCTGGTATGAACCAGTTCAAGGACGTTTTTCTAGGTCGCGGAACAAGACCATACACAAGAGCCGTTGATACCCAAAAGTGCATTCGTGCTGGTGGCAAACATAACGACCTTGAAGATGTTGGTCGCGATACTTACCACCACACATTTTTTGAAATGCTTGGTAACTGGTCGTTCGGTGATTACTTCAAAGAAGATGCGATCAAGTGGGCTTGGAAATTGTTCACAGAAGTTTGGGGGCTTGATAAAGACCGGTTGTACGTAACCGTCTTTGCGGGTGATGAAAAAGATGGGCTTGATCCTGACATTGATGCTGAAAATCTTTGGAAAGAATTAACTGATATTAATCATTCGCACATAACGCGTTGGGATCGCAAAGATAACTTTTGGGAAATGGGAAACACGGGACCATGTGGACCATGCAGCGAAATTCATTATGACTCAACCCCAGATAAAACTGGTGGCCACCTTGTAAATTTGGATGACCCCGATGTCATTGAAATTTGGAACTTGGTATTTATTCAATACAATCGCGGTGATGATGGAACGCTTGCACCGTTGCCAAATCAACATGTTGATACTGGCATGGGTCTTGAAAGAGTAGTGCGAGTATTGCAAGGAAAAAACAGCAATTACGACACCGACCTTTGGACTCCTATCTTTGAATTAATAACAACACTCACCGGTGCTCCGGCATACGGCGGTGAGATAGACAACCACACCGACATTGCGTACCGCGTCCTTGCCGACCATATACGCTGCCTTGTTGTAGCAATTTCGGATGGCGGTAGACCCGGCGCAGCAGGAAGAGAGTATGTGCTTCGTAGAATATTACGTCGCGCCGTTCGCCACGCACACCAGACATTCGGAGTTGAAGGACCCCTTCTTTATAAACTCGTTCCATCGGTAGTCGAAACGTTGGGCGAAGTATTTCCTGAAATAACAAAGAACGAAGAACACGTTTCGCAAATTATTCTTGACGAAGAAGAGAGTTTCTTAAAAACGCTCGATCGAGGTATTGAGTTGTTTGAAAAGGCCGTCTCCAACGGCGATGGCAAAAGCATCGATGCGAAAAGCGCATTCACACTTCATGATACATTTGGATTCCCAATTGACCTTACTGAAGTAATGGCAGAAGAACGAAATCTTACGGTTGATCGTGATGGATACGAAGTGCTCATGGAACTGGCAAGAGAAACATCTCGCGCAACGAGTGCAATCGACAAAAAAATGCATTTGCCGCCAGAGGTACTGGGGAAACTTTCTGCATTAAATATACACCCAACCAACGACCTTCAAAAATATGGGCGAGGCGTAACTAACTCTCGAGTCAAAGCCATTTGGAACGGCAAAGAACTTGTTGGCAAGGCGGATGGGTCGATGGTTTTCGGAATCATCCTCAATAAAACACCCTTCTACGCAGAACAAGGTGGGCAAGTTGGCGACGTCGGTCACATCGTTCGAGAACAAAACGGTTCGCAAAAGAGATGCGAGTTCATAGTAAATGAAACACATCGCTACGGCGATTATGTGCTTCACGTTGGAAGAGTGCTTGAAGGTGTTTTGCTTGATGGAGACCAAACAACGGCAACTGTGAATGAGAAACGACGAAAACATACCGAGGCAAACCACACGTGCACACATCTTCTAAACCACGCGCTTCGAACTGTTCTAAGCGAGGATGCCCAACAGCGTGGGTCGTTTGTAGACCACGACCGACTTCGATTTGACTTTTCATTTGCTCATGCAATGACGGACGAACAGGTTTTTGAAGTTGAAAATCTTGTAAACAAATCCATTGAGGGCGTCCTCTGTGTTGATGCGAAAGAGGTACCACTAAAACAAGCACAAGAAATCTATGGTGTTCGTGCGGTGTTCGGTGAACAATATCCAGACCCCGTCCGAGTCGTGAGCGTTGGCGCTTTAGTAGATGAGTTACTGCATAACCCTTCAAACGAAGATTGGTACAGTTGCTCCGTGGAATTTTGCGGAGGCACACATCTTGGCAATTCTCAAGATGCAAAACGGTTCATGTTGCTACATGAGCAAGCGCTTGCTTCAGGCATACGAAGAATTATTGCCGTCACCGGTGTGGCTGCTGAAGCAGCGCATCTTGCTGGGATTTCACTCATGGAACAAATTAAAGATGCGAAACAACTTGAAGGTAATGACTTTGTCGACGCATATAACGATCTTGTTCGAGAAGTTGACGAACTTGCAATTTCACAACCAACTCGTCATAGAGCAAAGCAAGAATTAAAAACGCTCCATTCTCGAGTACGTTCTGTTCAAAAAGATGCTGCATCTTCGCGAAAGGATCACGTTCTTGAACAAGCGAGAGTCATTGCAGACTTAGATGAAAATATTATTGTTGCTACTATAAACGGCGCGGACAAAGATTCCATGATGACTGCGCTTGACTCTATTAGATCAAAACGTCCTGGTGGCGCAGCGATATTATTTACAGCAGATACGGAAGAGGGTAAGGTAATTATTGTTGCGGGTGTAAGCAAAGCGATGATTACCAAAGGACTTAAGGCTGGAGATTGGGTACGCGAAGCTGCTAAAAAATGCGGTGGTGGTGGCGGAGGCCGACCCGACACTGCACAAGCGGGTGGTAAAGAACCTGAAAATGTTCCTGTGGCAATGGACCGAGCTACTCAGTACGCAAAAGAGGTAACACAATGACAGACAATAATAAAAATGACAAAAATGACTCGAACGAAAAACAAGAACAAGAAGACTCGAACGAAAAACAAGAACAAGAAGGTGTTCCTCATCTTGTAACACCACTTCGACCAATAGCACATCAAGTTGGTGAACACGTTCTAGCCGCACTTAAACATGACGAAACCGTTGCTGTTCTTACAACCGTGACTAGTTCTAGAAATGGTGAACAGGTGGTCTCCATACCACTCACTGGCGAACACTTGCAACAAGTACATGGTTTAATTAAGGAAATTCACGAGAGCGAAGAGCCTGAACGTATTCCGTGTGTTGGTTTTCATTGTTACATTGACGCAAACGAACCAGAGGAAGAATAAAATGAAATCGAACCTGTTTGAAATTTCTTTAGCGCAATGGTCACTGCACCGAGCTCTTCAAGGTGGTTATATCAAATCCATAGATTTTCCTCGCGTAACAAAAGAGCAGTTTGGGATTAATGCAGTTGAATATGTCAACAGCTTTTTTCCCAAGAGAAAACCAGCACCCGAATTTGTGCAAGATTTAAAAATACGATGTGATGACCTTGGCGTCACTAGCTTGCTCATCATGTGCGACGGTGAAGGAGACCTTGGTAATCCTGACAGTGCTGCAAGGACTAAAGCGATCGAAAACCATTACAAGTGGGTCGACGCAGCTGTTGAACTTGGATGCCATTCAATCCGTGTGAATGCGCAATCAAGTGGTACGTATGAAGAGCAACAAAAGCTTGCTGCAGACGGATTGCGCCGGTTGACCGAATTTGGTGATACAAAAAAAATTAATATCATCGTTGAGAATCACGGTGGTTTAAGTTCAAATGGTGCGTGGCTTGCCGGTGTGATGAAAATGGTTGACCTTCCTCGTTGTGGGACATTGCCTGATTTTGGTAACTTTGTTTTAGATTGGGGAACAAGTGAAATGTACGACCGGTACAAAGGTGTTGCCGAATTGATGCCTTTTGCAAAAGCGGTGAGTGCAAAGTCGCACGACTTTGATAATGAAGGATTCGAACTGCATACCAACTATGAAAAAATGATTGGAATTGTTTTAGATTCTGGGTATCGGGGTTGGATTGGCATTGAGTACGAAGGTGGCAAGATTGGCGAGTTCGAAGGTATCGTTCGAACGAAGGATTTGCTTGAAAAAGTAAGAGCGAGTAAAGAGGCGACGGTATGAGAGCCGCAATCATCACCGGAGAGGGCACTCCCGTTGCAAGCAACGTAGTAAGTACAGATGATTGGGAAACTCCTTCTCCAAAACCAAACGAAGTGCTCGTTAAAACGGAAGCGTCTGCACTGAACCACCTTGACCTTTGGGTTGGCATAGGGATGCCTGGGCTTGGTTTGGAATATCCACGAATTAGTGGCTCAGATGGATGCGGAATTGTTTCTGCGGTTGGGCAAAACGTGGATGAATCGTGGGTTGGAGAACGTGTGCTGCTCAATGCTGCTGTTCGACAACAAGAAAAGATACTTCCAAATATGTGCCCTTCACCAGAAGACATTCGAATGATCGGCGAGCACGACAACGGCACAAACGCTGAATATTTTGTTGCGCCGGTTTCTAATGTCTTAGAGGTTGGTGATGTTGACCCGGTTCAAGCAGCGGGTTTTGGCCTTGCACATCTTACTGCGTGGCGAATGCTTGTTACTCGAGCCCAACTTCGTGCTGGGCAAAGCGTATTAATTACGGGCATTGGTGGCGGCGCCGCGCTTGCTGCGTTTAACATTTGCAAGCACTTTGGGTGTCATACGATTGTGACATCGCGACATCAATGGAAACTCGATAAAGCTCTTGAACTTGGTGCAAGCGAAGCGGTGCTTGATGAGGGCGAAGATTGGTCTCGCATCGTTCGAGGGTTCACCGGAAAGCGAGGTGTTGATGTTTGTGTTGATTCGGTTGGTGGACCATTGCATCTTCCATGTATTAAATCACTCGCTCGAGGTGGCACACTTGTGACCTGTGGTTGCACTGCGGGCGCCGCATCAAAGACCGATCTAGCACGAATATTTTGGAACCAACTTTCGGTGCTTGGCTCTACCATGGGCGACATGGACGAGTTTCGCGAAGTTCTTTCCCTTTTTAAAAACGGGATGAAACCAATTATCGATTCTGTGCACGATGCTGACGACGCTTCGGTTGCTTTTGCTCGCCTTGAATCTGGCGAACAATTCGGCAAAATCGTCCTGAAATGGTAACAGACTACAAAAAACAACTGCCCTCATCTCCGATGAGGGCAGTTGCGGCTAGGTATTCATATTCTGTCTAGTAGACAGATGTTTTGCCTATTCACCAATCCATCCTTGGAGTGGGAGGCAGTCAATCAAAACTGTTATGCAGTTCGTCGATTGAAGAGAGAAAGAACAATAACTAGAGCGATTAGACCGACGAATCCGCCAGCACTAAATTCATTAATGAGACCAGTCAATCGACCGACCATACCTGAGAAAAAGTTTTCATTACCAGCCCAAATTACTTGAGCCAATACGCCAACAGCGATAAAGATTAGCATTAGGTCAATAAAGCCCCATGCCCATGTTTTGATAGTGTCTATTGCATTTTTCATAATAAGAGATCTCCTTAGTTTCCTTGAACCCAGCCTGTTGTGGCCTTACTAGCCATCCCTGACAATTGGACCACAACGAGGGTCCTTGGGATTTATCATTTATCGGCTAACAGTGGATTTTCGCCACAGAGATAGGTCAGATAATACAAAATCACCAACAGAGTGTTGGTATAAGTATTTACACTGCAACGTGTTACGATTTTAAAGTTTTTTGTAAAAAAGAAGTTTATTTTGCGTCTTTTTAAGGAAAATCCTTGCAAAACCGAGTCTTAATTGCGTTTTTAACAGCTATTTCTACGCTATCCTCATCCTTCGTGGAATCAATGACTATGTAGCGCTCTGGCATAGAGCGAGCCTGTTCTAAAAATCCCTCTCGAACCTTGCTGTTAAACGCCCTTCCCTTTAATTCCATTCGATCAAGGAGTGGGTTTAGTCGGCCAGCAGCTGTTTGATCGTCAACATCCAAAATCAACGTCAGATCTGGCCAATGCCCAGAAACGGCCACTTCGGCCACTTGTTGAATCCATTTTGTAGGCAAACCGCCAGCTGAACCTTGATACGCAAGCGTTGCGCTTACGAATCGATCAGCCACCACCAACTCTCCTCGTTCTAAAGATGGAACAATTTCTTGTTCAACAAGCTGTGCTCTGCTTGCCATATATAGAAGCATTTCACATTGAATAGTCATCACATCATTCTTCGGATCCAATAACACCTGTCTGATCTGTTCACCAATAGAAGTACCCCCTGGCTCGCGAACTTCCTTCACAACGAGCCCCTGCACCCTGCACCATTGCATAAAGCGTCGCATCTGTGTTGATTTTCCAGAACCGTCTGGACCGTCAAATACGATAAATTTTCCTGCCAACGAAGATGCTATCTCACTCATATGTTGCACTATCGTGTACTACGCCGTTCTTTGCAAGGGGGAGCCTCTCCAAATCAGATAATCCAAATCCCAACATGTGCGCCTAGCCATAAAAGAACGACACCAATAGTACATCCAATTGAAAATAGGATTGATTCTCGAATTGTACTTGCAAAGAACATGACAACTACAACAGAGCAAACGACAAACTGTGTGGTTGAAATAAGTACTATTCGAGCTATACCGTGTTCCATCTCAACAACCCTGACAGCCTCAATCAATACCACAATTGCCAAACATCGCAGTGCTGCTAGAACTAACTCGCCCAGTGGTCTTCGCATCCTCCAACAATTAACTCGAATCGCAGCAAGGAATAACAGTGAAAAAACAAGTATTCTGACAAGTTCCCGCCAAAACTCATACACGCCATCTGTAAAAGTGATTGCCGAAGTATCACCATACAAGCCTGTCGAGCCCATGAAAATTCCATAGAGCACAATTCCAAATCCGAGTGTGCCAAATATGGCTGGAAGCAAAACTCCGCCATGCTTTTCATCAGAAAATGGTTGGATTACTTGTAGTTGTTCTTTGTTTGTGTCTGTCATTTGTGTTTAGCTATGAGTACAGTACAACAATGATTCAAAAATTAATATGTAGTTTTATGTCAATTATTGTTTTATCTACTTATTCAAAAAGTGACGTCATTATATTATCAAGCGGCGAGAAACTCAATGCTTCGATAATTTCACAAACCGACTCTACTATACGTGTTCACCACTCCATTTTGGGAGATTTTGAGATTGATACCAAGGAAGTTTCCTCCATCAATGGCGTTGCATTACATGCAACAAAGCCCGTTGGCTCCACCCCGGAGAAAGCACCGATTGAGGATACAAAATCCGACTGGAGCCAGCGCGTCACCCTTGGACTAGGAATACAAAACGGACAAAAAGACACTTCTAATTTATCCACTATCTATAACGCAAAGAAGACGGTGGACAAACACACAGTTACCGTTGATATGAGTTATAGAAGGTCTGAAAGCGACGGAGAACGAACCGTAAATAGATTTTCAAGTTCTTGGGATAATTCGTGGCTTCAGCCTGACGGTAATTGGAGCTTTTTCACAACGCTTCAGTTTGATTGGGCGGAATTCCAAAAGTGGGATCAGCGACTAGTCGGCGACCTCGGTATTTCATATTATTTAATCCAGTATCAAGAAGAGGACGAGAAATTTGCATTGTCACTCCGTCTTGGTAGTGGTCTAAGAAAAGAATTTCAATCTGAAAACCAAGAAATAATCCCAGAAGGACTACTTGGTCTCTCTGTGTTGTGGACGCTTTCTGAAAAACAAACATTTTCAGCTGATTCGACTTGGTATCCGGATTATGAAGATGTTTCAAATTATCGAGTTGTCACAAATGCATCGTGGAACTTACAACTTGAATCCTCTGGAAATCTACAATTTTCACTAGGGTTGCTTCATGAATATGACTCAGTAGTCAGCGAAGATGTAGAAAAAACAAACCTGCAACTTACTGCAGGAATTACATATTCATTTTAATTATCTTCCGACTCGCCAGTGTTGAATAATTCTCCAAATACCAAGCGTGCCTGCGAATATATACCCAGCCAAACCCAGTGCAGAACGAATATCTATTGATTCGGTTCGGTTTGCAAGCACCATGATGGATGAACCAACAATAAGTGCTGAAATTACAAGTGCCCAACTTATATTCCTCGATGACCTGTCGATTGCTTCTGTCATGTGTTCAATAGATTCGACGTCAATATTCAAACGAACTTTATTTCTGCGAATCCTGTCAAGCATTCGTGTTGCATCATCCGGTATTCGTTCTGCTAATTGTGCCCACAGTTGCGCGGAAAGTTTAGTCCTATTTTTCAAGGTAGAAAAACCAAATTGGCTTTTTACGAGTTTTTCAATTGTTGGTTTTGCATAATCCACCAAGTTAAATTCGGGCGATAATTCTTTCCCCACTCCCTCTATTGTGATTAGTGCTTTAATCAGTAAAATTAAATCGCCGGGGCACTTCACGTTGTGTTTACGAAGTCCATCAAGAAATGCCGTCAACATACTTCCCATATCAACATCGCCCAGTGGGCCTTCGGTGAATCGCTCTATAAAATCTTGTAAATCTTTACGTAGTTCACGTTCATTGATGTCGTCTATCGAAACATCACCCAGTCGCAAAAATGACTTCGTCACAGTGTCAATATTTTTTTCTGAAACTCCATACAATAGCATTGCGAGATCTTGTCGCATCGACTCTTCGACACGACCTGTCATTCCACAATCTATGAAACATATATTTTCGTCTTCAAGGACAAAAATATTACCTGGGTGTGGGTCAGCGTGAAAGAAGCCAATTTCAAGGGTTTGCCGAACAACTGCGCGTGCGCCGTTTTTCACAATCCTATCGCGTTGCTCTTGTGTGTAATTTTGCTTTTTCCATTTTGTTAGTTCTACGCCAATGACTTCTTCAATTGCGAGAACACGCTTAGTAGACAACTCAGTAAATACTTCTGGAAATGTAGATGTGTCATCCGCTGTCAATGCCTTCAACATTTTTGTGCTGTCTGCTTCGTGGCGAAGGTCAAGTTCATCATCAATCGCTTTGGCGAATGTGTCTATGACTTCTCTTGGATCAAACCCAAGTTTTGCACCATGGTTATTGAGTAAAGACGCAATTGCTTCTAGAACTTGGAGGTCCGATCGGACTGTCTTCTCTAATTTTGGTCGGAGAATTTTTAAAACAATTTTCTTCCCCTCTTTCGTAACGGCGCGATGCACTTGTGCCATAGAACCATCGCCAATAGGTGTTTCTTCAATAGAAGTAAACATCGAGTCTATTTTGTCCCCATATTCCTTTTCGAGTTCCGCCTTGACCTCTTCCCAAGGCACAACTGGGCAACTGTCCTGTAAGTTTGCCAATTCCTCAGACCATGAGGGTGGTACAAGGTCGGGACGCATACTGAGCACTTGTCCGAGTTTCATAAAGGTAGGACCAAGCTCCTCAAGTGCTAACCTGAACCGAACTGGTGCGGTTTCGTGGTCTATATCATGAAGTTTCTTAAATTTTCCAAGAAATGTTGCGAGTTTTGTATTTCGTATTATCTCGCCAAACCCAAATTTTGCGGCCACAGAGATGATTTCTTTCATTCTTGGAAGGTTTCGAATCAATTTTGTCGTTGGCATAGGGCAGAATCATAACAATTTATTAAAAAAAGTTTGATTTTCGTTGACCATATTCGTTTAGCGTGCATAGTAGTAGTGATGACACACGAATCTCGAAATGAACGTCTTCAAAGCTTATTGCCTCAAAAGAGGCATAAAGTTGCTGTACGTCATGCAAAAACGCCCTTGAGCGGTTTTATGGCCTCTTTCAATTGTTGCACAAAAGGCGAATGGAATCTCGCGGCAACGTATTTCACAACATCGATGAACCTAATTTGGACAACCATCGTAAATCCCAAAGCGGGAGCAAATCGGAAAGACTGAGTAAACACTCAAACGAAACACCGACAAGCCCCGCCCAGCAAAGGACGGGGCTTTTTTTAAGAACAAACTACTATGAACTCTCCACTACACAACCCAAACAACGTAAATTCATGGAACGGTGCTGAACCATCGTTGGCCTCATTGGTTAGTCCTATTCGAATTGCACTTTCAACTACCGCTGATGGATGGTGCGTCGATATCTCCTCACTCACTCCCTGCGATGCCATGATGGCACTCGCTCGAGAAGATTTGTTGGAAGATTCGACCATCCTCTGCGGGGTTGGTACACCTCAATGGGTCGCTTGCGTAAATGGGCCTGTAGAAGAAGGTGATGCAAATGCAATCATTAGCGAAGTTTCAAATTCGGTTTCGCCCCTCTGTGCCGATTTTCGAATGCAGTCCGTTGTAACCTCAAGCGATGGCGAAAGCGTTTGCGCACACATCCGCGAATACGATGATGCACTCATGCTCGCAGCAACTGCTCTTGCACAATACATGAGTGACTTGCTTGGCGAAAATGTACAAGCACCTAATCTTGGTGTCATGGATTCCTTACTACACAAAACCGGAACAATTTCAATACTACCTATTGAAACAGAAGTCTTTGCATCTTTTGTTGATGTTGGAATCTCAACCGGAAACTCAAATGAACCAGCCAACATAGCAATAATTTTTGATATCCACTCCAATTCATGGCACTGTGATTAAAAAACTCCTTTCGTGCATGGTTACGTAAAACCATACACATTCCTCCTCCTTGATAGATTGGAGCCGGTTTTAACCGGCTCCAATTTTTTTGGTGTCAGACACCAAGTGTCTGACACCCTTGGGGTCAGACCCCAAGGGGGTCTGACCCCAGAGGTATACTGCTGAAATGGAAATTGTTACTAGCGAGCAAACTGAAACCTGTGTGTTGCAAATAACGCTCAACGACACAAAGAGAAGAAATGCGCTTGGTATCGAAATGTTTGATGCTATTGACGGCGCGCTTTCGCTCGTCGATACGCAAACGCGATGTGTCTTGCTTTTTGGCGAAGGTTCTGTATTTTGTGCGGGGTTCGACATGAAAGCATGTGCCAACGACATCGCCATTCTCAAAACGTATATTTTGCGGTTGAGTGCGCTCATTCGTTCTCTTAGAAGACTACCAGTACCCGTGGTCGTTGCAGCCCATGGCGCAGCGATCGCCGGAGGGTGTGCACTTTTAACTGGATGTGATTTTGTTGTTGGTTCCAAAGAAAGCAAGTACGGCTATCCCGTGCACCGCATCGGAATATCGCCTGCGGTCACGATCCCCACCCTCTTTCAAAAACTTGGCGATGGAAGAGCTCGTTCGCTTGTTTTGGGTGGCGAATTAATTGATGGAAACAAAGCGTTCAACATTGGACTGCTCACACATCTAGAAGAAACTAATGATGATGTACCAAGAAAAGCAGAGAAGCTTGCAACTTCGCTTGCACAAAAACCGTCAATTGCTCTTCAAACAACAAAGCGGTGGTTGAATGAGCTTGATGGTTCTCTAGATGATGAACGGTTTGATTTGCCCGCTATACAATCATCTTCTTCACTTGGCGAAGAAACTAAAAGACTGCTCAGTAAAATTTGGGACAAGTAATTACTGGTAATTACCCCAATTACTAACGATAAAGAGAATGTCTGAAACATCAACTGCAAGGTTGCCATCAACATCTCCCGCACACGAATTAGATTGCTGCGTTAGTTGAAAATCCAACACGATTGGAAGGTGGTGATTGCTGCTGTTCATCGGACGGCTGTTGCTAAGGGCACCAGTTACTTTACTAAGTCGTTTTATGCATCCTGCATCGATTTAGCAGTATCAGCGTCCGTCATGTCACTATGGCAAGAAGCTTTGCCTTCGGTTGTCATCGCCACATTGCTCATCACCTTGGATGCAAGTTTGTGCACTTCTTCAGGCGTAAGTACGCCACGCTGTTCGAGGATTTCTTTTTGTTCGATTGTTAGAGCAGCAGAAACTTTTGGTTTATCCCATGCATAGTTCTCATCTTTGCCTGAAGCAAACTCTTGTATTTCTTTACTGATTCGAACCGAACACCAGTCGTGTCCACACATTGCACAGAAGTCTGTGTCGACATCCATGTCTTCGTCGTGCATTGCGCGCGCGAAATCTGGATCGAAACTTAAATCAAAATGTTTTTGCCAATTCAATGCAGCACGTGCTTTTGTAAGTTCGTCATCGTTGTCACGACTACCCGGAATGCCAAGAGCGATATCGGCGCTGTGTGCAGCAATTTTGTACGAAATGCAGCCTTGCTTCACGTCGTCTTTCTTTGGCAAGCCAAGATGTTCCTTTGGTGTAACGTAACAAAGCATCGCCGCGCCGTGGTACGCCGCAGCAGTTGCGCCAATACAACTTGTAATGTGGTCATAGCCGGGGAACATGTCTGTCACTAATGGACCAAGCACATAAAAAGGTGCGCCGTGACAAAGCGATCGTTGCAACTTCATGTTGTACTCAACTTGGTCAAACGAAACGTGCCCTGGTCCCTCGACCATAACTTGCACACCCTTTGCCCACGCACGCTCGGTCAATTCACCAAGCACTTCTAGTTCGCGAATTTGTGCTTCGTCGGTTGCATCGGCAAGACCGCCTGGCCGCAAGCCATCGCCGAGTGAAAACGAAACATCGTATTGCCGCATTAAATCGCAAATGTCATCAAAGCATTCATACATTGGGTTTTGTTTGTTATGGTGAATCATCCACTTTGCAAGCAGTGAACCGCCTCGTGAGACAATACCAATTAATCTGTCTTTAATGTATGGAATATGCTCATGCAATACACCTGCATGTATAGTAAAATAATCAACGCCTTGTTCTGCTTGATTTTCCAATTCTGCCATAATCATTGCCGGAGTAAGGTCTTCGATTTTCTTATTCATGATCATCGCGTAAATTGGGACAGTCCCAATCGGTACCGATGATTGGCTAATAATTCCACTACGGCAAGCATTCAAGTCGCCGCCTGTTGAGAGATCCATCACGGTGTCAGCGCCCCACTTCACAGACCAATGTAATTTTTCGAGTTCCTCTTCAATTCCAGATGAAACTGGCGATGCTCCCATATTTGCATTTATTTTGGTTAATGAGGCCCTGCCGATTGCCATTGGATCAAGATCCATCGCAAGGTGCACTATGTTTGCTGGAATAATCAAACGCCCCGCAGCAATTTCATCTCGAACTTGTTCCGCTGTTAGATGAGGTTCGCGCTGTGCGACCCGCTTCATCTCCGGAGTAATAATGCCCAAGCGAGCATTTTCCAACTGTGTTACTGGATTAGCATTTGGTGATGGATTAAAATCCCATGCCGTTTTTGTAGAAGGCGCTGGCATTCCGGGAGTATCCGGCGAACTGAATGTCGTTGGACCTCCGATATTTGCTTCTAAAGCGAAACTCCCAAAGGCTGTACCCTGCTTCATCGTAGATGGATTATCCGCGCCATGTACTGGCAGGGAATGTTCCGCGAGACCGACAATTGTTTTAGTATCTTTCATCCTTGTATTCTACCTTCGCTACAATCCACAATGACCAGATTAAAATAACCTTATGAAAAAAATTTGTCTCATCTCAATGCTCGCCCTCGCTGGGTGCCAATCGCAACAAGTTGTTGAATTCGACAGCGCCACCTTGGCAACAAGTGGCCCTGTTGAAGTTAACGTGCACTCTTTTGGTGGGAATGTCACGGTAATTGTTGATCCAACTGTTCGCGGAACTATCGTGTTGGCAAAGCAAATTGAAGACGGGGCTGGTGAATTGCCAGATGCTGTACCTCGTATGCGATGCACGACTGAAATCGAAATGAGTGTAACTGGCCAAATAGTCCATGTCGTCGCAACGTGCAATGACAATACACTGCAACTCATTAGTGCCGACATCATTGTTCGTGCAAAATCAATCCATGGTGTTTCGGTCACCACACAAAATGGTGATGTCACGCTCCTTGGTATTTCAGGTGCCATCGATATTCAAACAAAAGATGGAAACGTCCGTGTTGTTACACCACTTGTAATGAACGAGCGCGTTTCGATTGAAACTCGGCGCGGCAATATTGTGTACCGAGTTCGCGGCGAGTCCTCTGGAATAATTGATGCAACCGCAATGTATGGCGAGGTTGCGTTTGACTTAAAGGAGGGTAATGCAACGATCCTTCCTGGATCGACTGGCGACCATCTTGTTTCGAGTTTCAATGGTGGTACAAATCCAATTATCATGCGGACAGTCAACGGTGACATACGAATTTACGTTGTGGCTGATCCCGTTGGCAGCGAACCGTTATTTAATTCCGATTGGATTTCTTGGTAACAAACAATGGCAGCACAACGTGAACTACACGATTTCTTTTTTAAGGAAGCCAAGCGTAAGGGTTATCGAAGCCGCGCAGCGTATAAGTTGTCGGAGATTGATGATAAACGGAATGTGTTACACAAAGGCGACTTCGTACTGGATCTTGGCGCCGCGCCAGGAAGTTGGTTGCAAGTTATCTCGGAAAGAATCGGTGAACACGGCAAAGTTATTGGCGTGGACTTGAAGGCAATTGAAGATGGGCTTCCAAGTAATGTTGTCACGATGCAAGAAGATGTGACCCTGCTAACACCCGAAAGTTTTAATGGTAAATTATTTGATGTAGTATTAAGTGACATGGCGCCAAGCACCACAGGTACAAGAACCATTGACCATCACGGCTCTGTGATTCTTTGCCACGCAGCGCTAGATTTATCCGCGACGTTATTAAAGCCCCAGGGAAATCTTGTCATGAAGGTCTTAGAAGGTGAAGCGTACCCTGAGTTATTAAAACGTTGCGCAAACTGTTTTGATTCGGTGAAGGGCTTTAAACCAAAAGCATCTCGAGCTGTTTCTACCGAAATGTTCCTTGTGTGCCTTGACCGCAACGTAGACATGCCTAAACCTCTAGAGCCTGCTCCCACACCACCCACTTCCGGCTGGTAGAAAAACGACCCGCTGGATTGTTTTTTTTTGCCAAAACTATGTGGTGGATCTGAGCCACATTAATTCCTCGGAGATTATTAGCAAGTACCAGAGAGGTAACGATTCCGTCACCAGCCTCGTTCTCGTTCGTACTCTTCACGCTTATTACGAATTCGTTCTCGGCGTCCCTTGCGCCCCTCTTCATATTTCATTGACCAGTCTGAGTCAGAGGAAAACTCCAAGAGAGCCCGAGCAAACGTGAGTAACACCCAAAACCACGGAAGCATTAATCCCAAAATTAAAACCCACCACATAATTGCACCCTGTTCACCAGAGAGTCCCGCTGCTGAAAAATGTTTCCACGGCAAAACAAAGACAAGAAATCCCCAAGTCAAAACAGCAACAGCAACAACGTTACACCTGCTTGCCGCTGTATGTAAATCCATTCGAAGCGCAAGGTCGTGCAGCCAAAACGCTAAACCAGAAAGTCCAATTCCACCCACAAGGTGGAGTGCAATAATTGGCAAGAAAAACTTTAGGTTTCCATTGAGAGTTCCGAACTCTGTTGGAACATGAAAAACAAACCAGAGTACATACCCAACAGCCCAACACCATTGCGAAAGTGGAATCCATTTCCGAATTAGCCGGTACATTGGCGGCATAGACGTATCTACGTTGGAAGGCATCAACCCAGCCACAACCGTCGGCCAAAACAACGATAACCCGAAAAGTAAAAATCGGTATACCCCAATTGGAATAAACGCAAAAGTTGAAAGTACTTGAAAAAACAATAGTGCAAAAACAAAAATCGAAGCTATTCGCATCCAGTATTTTGTGCGATGACGTATATCTGGCAAAGGCTCAAGACCCTTCACTGCAATGTTTGAATTAATCAGCCGCATTAACTTACCTTGCGACAAATCCTCGGGTTGCGTTCGGTGTGAATTCCCACACTCAGGGCAGGGCATATCTTTCGCAAGACCCTGCAAGTCATAGCCACACTTTACACAAACTGCTTCTTTATGTTGCATTAATCATCGCTGTAATTTCGTCGAGGTTTGTGTGTAGCCACTCTTTATCTTCGGTTTTTTCAATTTTTTCGCCAAGTTGCTTCGCCTCTGTCAGATGTTTTTCTGCTTGTACCGGATCATTTGCAACGAGTGCTCTTGCTAAACCTTCATACGCAAACGGTAAATCCCAATAATCAAACGAATGTTCAACACACGCATCCATATACAGTTGCGCATGGTGCGCTGAAGAAACAAAACGCTCTAGTGCTGCGTATACACGCGCAATTTGCCACTCTCCACGCGCTTTATTTTTTTCAGTTCCTACAATACCCCAGTGATACCTCGAGGCATGTGCAGCATGCACCATTTCTTCGTCTTGCTGATTCGTTCTTTCTTTGTTGTCAAGAAGCGACCACGTGTCGTTAAACAAATCAACTGCAAGTTGCCGGTGGTCAGTCATACGGACTGTTCAACACAATTTGAAGAAGATTGCTTTGCAAATTTCACGGCATTCTTAAACATTTGCAAGCCAAGCGGATCGCCTTGTTGTTCTTCTTTTGAGAGACGAGTCCAAGTCGGGTGTTGTGTCCAACGAAGAAATCGTTCTGGGTGTGGCATCAAACCAAGTACGAGCCCGCTCGCATCACAAATACCCATAATGTCGCCAACCGAACCATTTGGATTATCGTTTGCGCCGTACCGACAAGCAACAAGACCATTCTCTTCAATGTTTTGCATCACCCTATCGTTTGCGGGAACAAACCGACCTTCACCATGCGCAATTGGAATCACTGCGTTTGCTGTACTTGTTTGCAAATTTTTTGTCCACACGCAACGTGTGTTACTTGGCACCTTAAACTCCACCCATGTATCAACAAAACGTGCCGAATCATTTTGTGCAAGCGCAATCGTTGGAGTTGGCGCACTCTCTTCCCAATCACTCCCCGGAAGTGGGCCAGGTAATAGCCCCAACTGCACTGCGATTTGAAAACCGTTACACGGCGCAATCATTGGAACACCGCGACGAAGCGAGTCGACAAATTTTGGATATAACGTTTTGCGCATCAAATTCGCCATGATGCGACCCGCCGCGATTGAGTCGCCATAACTAAACCCGCCCGGCAATCCAATTAGATCCGCATCGTCGATTATTTCTGGTTTTTCTAACAGTTCATTAATATGCACCGAGCAAGGTGTTGCTCCAGCAAGTGCAAAACCCTCTGCAAGTTCAAGATCGCAGTTAATGCCGGGCGCAGTAATGATAAGTGCTTTGGTCATTTATATCACCATCCCGTGCATCCACACCTGAAATAGGTCTTCTATATTCCACGAAGCGGTTCCGAGCGTGACGTTGGTGGATTCGTTAAACGTACCAATGACTTCGCAAGGTATGTCTTCGAAGTGTTGTTGGATTTGTTCGAGTTTGTCTGGATGCACTTCAAGCAAATATCGCGATGGTGTTTCTGAAAAACAAAGTGATTCGTTTTCGAGTTGCAAATCAAGACCAAGCCCGCCACCAAAAGCCATTTCAACCGCAGCGAGAAGAACGCCACCCTCGCTGCAATCGTGAGCCGATACAACAAGCATACTTTTGATAGCTTCGTGTACACGTTTTGCATTCCGAGGGCCGTCGGTTAATGAAACCGATGGAAGTTCGTTGTCGCAATTAGCATCGGGGTCAATAAGGAGTAGGTGCGAACCGCCCATTTGCGATTTGGTCTCGCCAATAAGAACCAATACATTTCCGTGGGTTTTCGCATCCATCGTAAGGCATGTCGAGATGTCGTCCACCATACCAAAACCAGAAATCAACATCGTTGGTGGTATGTAAATGGTTTCGCCCGACTCGGTTGTAAATTGGTTATTGAGCGAGTCTTTTCCAGAGATAAATGGTGTACCAAATGCTTTTGCCGCGTCGTAGCAACCGTGCGAACAACGAACAAGTCGTCCTAAACTTTCTTCATCTTTTACGCCAGGCCAACAATAGTTATCAAGGATTGCAATGGTCGAAGGATCGCCGCCAACGCACACGATGTTGCGAACACACTCGTCGATTGCGGCCGTCGCAATGACGTATGGGTCATCCGCGAGTGCCGTTGCAAGGCCGCTACCGATTGCGAGGCCTTTTGTTGAACCCCGAACTGGGGTGATGACTGCTGCGTCGGATGGTGCACTGCCCGATGGTCCACAGAACGGTCGAATAACACTTCGTCCTTGCACTTCGTGGTCGTATTGCTGCACAATCGATTGTTTGGATGCTATGTTTGGATGTGCAAGGAGTTTAGGCAACATTGTTTGCGTATCTATCTTGTTTACACCTGCATCTTTTGCTTTTACTGGATTCCAGTGCGCCGTTCGGGTTGCACCGTGGTAACCATTGTGCAAGAAATGCATATCGAGTTGTCCAACGGTCTCTTCACCGTACTTCAGTATGAGTTCATTTCCTTCTGTTCCGAATTCGCCAAGATCACAGAGTTCTGCATCGTGTCGATCACAAATTTCCTGAATTGCTTGGACATTTTCTGGAGGTACTGACAAGACCATTCGTTCTTGGGCTTCGCTGATCCAAATTTCTGATGGTGTCAGACCCTTGTATTTGAGCGGTGCTTTTTCAAGGTGTACCGTTGCGCCAATTTTTTCACCCATCTCTCCAACCGCGCTAGAGAAACCGCCAGCGCCGCAATCTGTAATTGCGCTAAAGAGGCAACCAGACTCGTGGTCACGCGCTTCAAGAATTGCGTCGAGTGCTTTCTTTTCGGTAATGGGATTCCCGATTTGCACCGCGTGTGAAAATTCATCGGCGTGCGTGTCGGTCAATTCCGCAGACGAAAAAGTTGCACCGTGAATTCCATCGCGGCCGGTTTGTCCACCAATAACAATAATTCGGTCGCCAACTTTTGCGTCGCCTTCAATGCAATCAATTGGCATGACACCAACACAACCACAGTAAACCAAGGGATTCCCTGCGTAATTGTTGTCAAACCAAACGCCGCCGTTGAGAGTTGGGATTCCCATTCGGTTTCCATAATCTCGAACGCCGCGAACAACTTCTCCAAGAATACGGCGAGAAGGCAAACACCCTTCGGGTGGTTCGTTGTCGAAGTTTGCAACGCAAAACGTATCGGTTGCTGCAATTGGTCGTGCAGCTAAACCGGTACCCATGATGTCGCGGATACAACCACCGATACCAGTTGCAGCACCGCCGTATGGTTCAAGCGCTGATGGATGGTTGTGTGTTTCAACTTTAAAACAAACGGCGTGTTTGTCATCGAACTTTACGATGCCAGCATTGTCAACAAAAACACTCAAACACCAGTCAACGCTTTCGTCCATCAATTCAAAAGTGGCGGCTGCTACCGTTGCTTTGAGCAAGTTGTGAATAGTGACGGAACCATCTTCGTGGTCTTCATGGTGTGGTCGATTGGTTGCATCGGGACCTGTGTACCGAATCGTTGCCTTTAATGTTTTATGTACGCAGTGTTCTGACCATGTTTGCGCGAGCGTTTCAAGTTCAATCTCGCGTGGTTCGCGGCCAAGTTTTTTGTAATGCGCTTGAATGCCTTGCATTTCTTCCAAGTCAAGGAAGAGATGGGAGTCACGGGACATTGTTTCAAGTTCACTGCCTGAGAGTGTGCTCATTGGAATCACTGGCACGTTCATGTCGTGCACATGACCTTGTGGGAACGCTTCGGGAAGATAGGGTGATGTGTGTATTTCATGCACCACTGTGTTTGCAAAACACTGTTTTGCAATTTGTTTTGCTTCTTCGCTACTCGTTCCGTAAAAATCAAACCGGCGACCTGTTTGCACGTTCACTTTTGTACCGAGTAACCGTTCGATAGCAAATTCAACCGCTTGTGCTTCTGGATCCATCACGCCCGGTTGTGGATGCACTTCAATCATCGAATCAGCGCAAAGATCAGACGACCCAACTACGGCACGTTCTGTGACTGGATTGCACAACAATTCGAGTGCAATTTTTGTCGCCGAGTCTTCGTCCAACTCACCTTCAACTAAAAAAACCGAAGTCGTGTTGATTGACGTTGGCGAGAATCCTGCCTGTTCCGCTTGGTGCAGTGCAGCTTCGCCACGGGGATCTGCGCTTCCGTTGGTTGGTGAAACTTCAATACGAAACACTGTCATAATACGTGTAGGGTATCAGAGGTGGAACTGACGATACTGTTTGTACGATGGCGAAACTTCCAACTTTTTTACTGTTTACCGATGGTGCCTGTCTGGGCAATCCCGGTCCCGGTGGCTGGGCATATATTTTGCGAGATAGCAGTGGGAACGAAGTTGTTTGCAGCGGCGGTGACAATGAAACGACAAACCAAAAAATGGAAGTGACCGCCGTACTCCGCGCGCTCGAGTCACTTAAGGAACCTTCCGCTATAGAGATTCACGCAGACAGCCAATACGTGACTAAGGGTTTGATGGAGTGGATGGACGGTTGGATCGCAAAGGGCTGGAAGAACGCTGCGAAAAAACCTGTTGCGAATCAGGATTTATGGAAACCACTCGCGAAGATGCGTGAAAAACATGAGATCACAACGAACTGGGTCAAAGGGCATGCTGGGCACGCTGAAAATGAGCGGTGCGACACGATTGCTTCTGCAGAAGCCGAAAAACGCTTGCAGTAACTTTTACCATACATCAACCCATTGGAGTATCCGATACCACTGGACTATTACTGCGTAGGTGTCAGACACCAAATCGTAGACGCCCTGTGTCAGACACCAAATCGTGTTTTGGGGTCTGACCCCAGAGTGTTATCGGACTGTGAGCGGGGCGTGGATGGTTGCTTCTCTCGCCAGTATTGGTATGATGTGCGGCTCGCCTCAAGGTAGGCAATTCAACCTCAGATCTCGGAACTACTTATGCCAACAATCAACCAACTCGTACGAAACCCAAGAAAGACCCCAAAGGTCAAGTCCAAGGTTCGCGACCTCGAAGCAAGCCCACAAAAGCGTGGTGTCTGCCTTCAAGTTCGTACTGTAACTCCTAAGAAGCCAAACTCAGCGCTTCGAAAAGTTGCTCGAGTTCGTTTGTCAAACGGTAAAGAAATCACCGCATACATCGGTGGCGAAGGACACAATTTGCAAGAACACTCCATTGTGCTTGTTCGTGGCGGACGTGTTCGTGACCTTCCTGGTGTTCGATACCACGTAGTTCGTGGCGCGCTTGACACCCTTGGTGTTGATGCACGTAAGCAAGGTCGTTCCAAGTACGGAACTAAAAAAGGTAAATAAATAGGAGCACACATCGTGTGTGCCAAGCAAGTAATCACACCCTCGGAAGTAGAAGGTATCTAGCCCAAAGTGTGGTGAACAAGGTCACAAATCCGTGACAGATGAGCTGAAAGGAAAAAGCAATGGCTGGACGAATTACAAAATCAGAAGAGCAACTTAAACCCGATCCTAAATTTGGTGATAAGGTTTTATCAAAGTTTATTAACTGTTTCATGAAAGATGGCAAAAAAGCTGTCGCGCAACGCGTTATGTACGACGCACTTGATCGCATCGAAACACGACTTAAAAAAGAAAAAAGCACAGACGAAGATGCTCCAAAGAATGCAATGGACGTCTTCCACAAAGCGCTTGAAAACGTTCGACCGAACGTCGAAGTTCGTTCAAAGCGAGTTGGTGGAGCGAACTACCAAGTTCCAATGCCAGTGAATGCAAAGCGCCGTCAAAGCTTGACATTCCGGTGGATTATCACCGCATGTCGCGCTGAAAAGGGTAAGCCGTTTGCACAATGTCTCTCAAAAGAACTTTGGGATGCGTCCAAGGGCGAAGGCAAAGCCGTGACAACGCGCGAACAAACACATCGTATGGCTGAAGCGAACAAGGCGTTCTCACACTTCGCGTTTTAAACCATGGTCTTTTCTGATCGCTATCACCGCCAACGGCTCGTCGATGGCATCGGCGATCGGGGACAACTTGCAATTTCAAATGCAACTATCGCCATAGTTGGAGTTGGCGCACTTGGGTGTATGTCTGCTTCGATGCTTGCAAGGGCTGGCGTGGGGCACCTTGTTTTGATTGACCGCGATATAGTTGAGTCCACTAATTTACAACGTCAAATTCTTTTCACCGAAGAAGACGCAAGCACACAACAGCCAAAAGCCAGTGCTGCCGCGGTACATCTTGCAAAAGTCAACAGTGAAATAAAAATCACAGCACACGTTGAGGACCTCACAAGTAGGAACATCCACCAACTTCTAGAGTATGTCGATGTCATCGTTGATGGTCTTGATAACTTTAACACTCGTTATCTTCTTAACGATTTTGCTGTAAAAACAAATACACCCTTCATGTTTGCTGGCGTTATTGCAAGCCAAGGGAATGTCATGACAATTATTCCTGGTTCAACGCCTTGCCTTCGCTGCTTGTTCCCAGAACCACCACCCAGCGGTGAACAAGACACGTGCGATACCGCCGGTGTTCTGGCGCCCGCAATTGGAATCGCAGCCTCTTGCCAATGTATGGATGTTATTAAGTTCATCACTGGCAACCAAGAAAAAATATCTAAAACACTTTTAACATTTGATTTGTGGAACTCCGAAAGTAATCGATTGGGTTTAGGTGAACCTGTTGAAAATTGCACTTGTTGCAAGGAATTGCAATTTGAATTTTTAACCTCAACAACAATCGAGCCCACTGCCTTGTGTGGGCGACTCGCCGTTTCCCTTCCTTGCGTAGAAAATTTTGACCTGCAATTGACTGCAACTAAATTAAAGGAACACGGCACGTTTAAGTGTTCTGAAACAATGATTCGCGGTGAGTTCAATGAAGAAAAATCTGCAGATGGGAGTGCTATCGAATTACTTTGTTTTCACAACGGACGTGCCATTATTCACGGCACCGATGATATCAAGCGAGCAAAAGCTATTTTTGAAAGATATGTTGGTAATTAACACTTTGACCCTTATACTGTGAGTCCACCCCTATGGAAAATCAACCAATTATTGAAACAAAGCCCATAAACCTTCCGACTTGCTTGGATCAACCAGTCACGCTTCGGACATTACGCAAATGGTCAAAGGCAAACGAGAAGTGGGCTATGCTCACGTGCTACGACGCAACAACTGCGAGGTGGATGGCAGAAGCCGGACTTCCATCTATGCTTGTTGGTGACACCGCCGCTGAAATGATTCTTGGATACGACAGCACGATTCACGCACCGCTTGATTTCCTTATCACCCTCACTGCTGCAGTAAAACGTGGTGCACCAAATGTGTTTGTCATGGGAGACATGCCTTTTTTAAGTTACCAAGTTGATGAATCCTCTGCAATTCAAAACGCTGGTCGTTTTTTAACTGAGGGAACTGCAGACGCTGTAAAACTTGAAGTCGATGGAAAGTGGGTAGACAGATTCGCCGCAATTTGCAACGCG
>Ga0066376_10001142_pt1 | contig 25759 bp, 20 predicted proteins | sample Knorr_S15_td_Bot_FD_77009 | JGI IMG/M metagenome (GOLD analysis project Ga0066376, IMG submission 77009) | Marine microbial communities from Southern Atlantic Ocean transect - Knorr_S15_td_Bottom_ad_5009_LV_A | ecosystem: Environmental > Aquatic > Marine > Oceanic | place: Southern Atlantic... | reverse complement strand
CCTGATGATTATAATATTGGTGAGGTTTCCGTAAATTTGAAGGAAAAATACGGAGTCTGGATTGTCAGGTCTACAGAAGAAATATATGCTTTATCTACAGTATGTACCCATTTGGGTTGTACACCAAACTGGTTGAAAAATGAAAATAAATTTAAATGTCCCTGCCACGGGAGTGGCTTCAGGAAAACTGGAATTAATTTTGAAGGGCCTGCCCCCAGACCATTAGAGCGATTTAAAATCAGTTTAGCAAATGATGGACAAATTCTCATTGATAAAACGAAAAAATTTGCATACGAAAAAGGACAGTGGAGTGATCCAGAGTCCTATTTGATGGTGTAATTGTTAATGGATAAGTAACAAGGATCTAAGCAGTTATGAGTAATAAACAAAAGGAAAAAAAGGGTGGATTATTGACCTGGTTGGGGAATTCTCAGGTCTGGAAATCGATTATAAGGTCAGGAATACCAAGAGAAAGACGGGGAAGAATGTTTTCCGTTTTAAATAGTGTATTTTTACATCTTCATCCGGTGAGAATGCCCCGACATGCAGTTAAATTGAAATATACATGGTGTGCCGGGGGACTGTCATTTTATATCTTTTGTGTTCTGACTATTACCGGAATCCTGCTCATGTTTTATTATAGGCCAACAGTTGAATATGCCTATACGGATATAATGGACTTAGGGGAACAAGTTCCATTAGGCATCATGCGTGAAATCCATCGCTGGGCCGCGCATCTCATGGTCATTACGGTTTGGATTCATATGTTCAGAGTTTTTATGACTGGATCTTATAAACCGCCTAGAGAATTCAATTGGATGGTTGGTGTCATATTACTTGTATTAACGCTTTTACTGAGCTTTACGGGATACCTATTGCCGTGGGACCAATTAGCAATTTGGGCTATCACGGTGGGAACAAATATGGCCAGAGCAACTCCCTTTTTAGGACATGAGGGCCCGGGAGCCGCTTTGCTTTCTATAGGTGATATAAACCTGGTCCATGCTGGAAGTGATATAAGGTTTGCATTGCTAGGGGGCAGATTTGTAGGTGAAGCAGCTCTGTTACGGTTCTATGTGTTACACTGTATTGGTTTTCCCTTTATTATAATAATTTTTATGGCAATACATTTTTGGCGTATTCGAAAAGATGGTGGAATTACTACACCGGTTTAATTTTAGGAGATACTGATACTAGTGGAGTTAATAAAACATATAATAAATACGGTTTCCTCCCCAACCGTTATGTTAACCTTTATTCTCTTAACTTTCTTTTTCATTTTTCCACCAAGTGATTGGTTCTACAAATGGAACAAGAAATTCAAGTTAGATCTTATCTGGACAAATAAAGGCGGAATCCTGATATTATTAGGATTGTTAACCTTTTTTCTTTTTGGATTAACAGATGAGAATTTTAAACTTATTGCTTTAAAGCCGGATAACGTGCCTATTGTTGGATTGATTTTTCTGGTTGCGTTTTTTACATGGCTGAGCATGAAACAAGCGACAGAAAATGATAAACGGATTGATAATAATGAAAAAGTGAACGAATATCACGATCCGGATGATAAGGTATTAACATGGCCAGATTTAGTTTACATAGAACTCATTGCTTTGGTGTTGTGTACAGTCTTATTAGTAGTGTGGTCCATTGCTCTACCAGCACCTTTAGAACAACCTGCAAATCCCACCTTGTCTCCAAACCCCTCTAAAGCTCCCTGGTATTTTTTGGGTTTACAGGAAATGCTCGTGTATTTCGATCCATGGATTGCTGGAGTTCTTTTCCCTACACTTATGCTTATTGGTCTCATGGCAATACCTTATTTAGATACTAATAAAGAGGGGGTTGGTTATTACAGTTTCAAGCAGAGAAAAATGGCTGTATCCTTCTTCATGTTTGGGTGGTTAGTTCTGTGGGTGCTGTTAATTGTAATCGGTACATTTTTAAGAGGACCGAATTGGAATTTCTTTGGTCCTTTTGAATATTGGGATATCCATAAATTGGAACCTCTTACAAATATTAATCTCTCTGATTATATTTACATCATTTGGTTTCGCTCAGGGCTTCCTGAGAACATTTTATTACGTGAGATTGGGGGCTTTATTTTGATCCTGGGGTATTTTTTAATTTTACCGCCCTTATTTGCAAAAACCATGTTAAAAAAACTATATCAGAAGTTGGGTAATTTCCGCTATAGTGTTTTTATTATATTAATTTTATTTGCAATGAGCCTCCCCATAAAAATGTACCTCAGATGGCTGTTTAATCTGAAATATATCATTGCTATTCCCGAGTATTTTTTCAATATATAAACCAGTAGAATTGTGATAGAAAAAAAAGAGAATATCCAAGAACGACTTTATAATATTTCAAATTTGAATATTTGGTTTGCCATCTCAAGTGTAATCTTTTTTGCCGTGTTGATATGGTCATTTGTTGATGACTATTCCAGGTCTTGGAAAGATTACCAGCGTGATTTCAGAAAACTTCAAATCGAGAAAACAAATGAAGAGTTTGAAAAAGCAACTATATTATTTGAGGGGACTGCCGAATACAAGGACATTCAAAAAAGACTATCTGATTTCAAAGAATTATATAACCAAAAATCTGAAGAGATAACACGGGCTGAAGAAGAATTATTAAAAAAAGATGCAATTTTATACAGGGTACAGCAGGAATTTAATTTTTCAAAAGCGAACTATGATGCTCTTAAATATAAATATGAGGAAGCAGTCACACATCATTTATCAGAAGCAAATGAGTTGGAAGAAAAGTTGGAAAAAATCCATACTGGGATGTTGGGGGATCAGTTGGTATTAGAAACTGCGCAGGACGATTATGACGAACAATCTGCTTTGGTTAAACAATTCAGTAAAGAAATAAATGAGACTAAGGAAGAAAAAGGAAAGTTGACAAAACAAGCAACTCTTATTGAAAGAAAATTGATAAATCTCGACCCTGTCCATATGGATTTTTCAAATAGGATTGGTAATGTAATCAGAGATTTGCCTTTTATTGATTTTTTATCTCCATACTATAAAGTGGAACAGATAGTTGTTAATGATATAACTGATAATGTTAATTTTACGAGAGTTCCAAAAGTTGACCGATGTATGACGTGTCATAAAGGAATTCTTGATCAAGAATTTGAAAGTGATACCCAGCCGTTTAAAGCACATCCAAGATTGGATTTATATTTATCAAGTACGTCACCCCATCCAGTTGAAGAATTTGGCTGTACAAGTTGTCATGGGGGTCGTGGAAGAGGTACAGATTTTATTTCGACAGTTCATATGCCGTCATCACCCGAGCAGGAAAAAGAATGGGAGGAAAAATATGACTGGCATCAGTTGCATCATTGGGATATACCCATGCTGCCAGCTCAATATATTGAAGCAAGTTGTTTTAAGTGTCATTCTAGTGAAACATCTATAAAAAATGCCGATAAGCTAAATCTGGGGTTAAATCTAATGGAACGAACTGGCTGCTTTGGGTGCCATAAAATTGAAAAATATAAGGATCGTGATAAGATAGGTCCAAATCTGGGAAAGCTTGCATCAAAAGTCACAAAAGATTGGGCGTATAATTGGATCAGTGATCCGAAGTCATTCCGGCATAACACATGGATGCCGCGTTTTTTTAACCAACCAAATAACAATGATGCCGAGTCACAAAAAAGATCTAAGCAGGAAATTCATTCCATTGTTTATTACTTATTCGAACATAGCACCGATTTCAAGATGGATTCTAGACCACTGGAAGGAGATATTCAAAAGGGTGAAATCCTTGTATCTTCCTTGGGTTGTTTTGGATGCCACCGCATTGAATCAGACCCCAGCCAGGGTAAAACAACAATAGAAACCCTTCGCAGAGATCATGGTCCAAACTTAATTGGAATTGGTTCAAAAACTACTCCTGATTGGGTTTATACCTGGTTGAAGGATCCCCAGAAGTATTCCGCTTCTACGAAAATGCCAAATTTACGACTTACTGATGGAGAAGCTGCTGATATAACGGCATATTTATCTAGACTTACCAAAGAGGATTTTTTGGAAAAGAAAGTTTCATCTCTGGATGAAACAATTGTTGATAATATTGTTCTTGATTTTCTTAAAAAAATGAATTCTGACAAAGATGCGCGTATAAAAAGAGCAAAAATGAATCTTGGTGAGAAATTAGATTTTAATGGGAAAAAATTAATAAGAATGTATGGGTGTTTTGGGTGTCATGATATCCCGGGATTTGAAAATGATAAACCAATCGGTACAGAATTAACTTTTGAAGGTAGTAAACTGGTTGAAAAACTTGATTTTGGTTTTATTGAAATCCCTCATTCCAGGGAAGCCTGGTTTACTCAGAAATTAGAAGAACCTCGCATTTTTGATCAAGGAAAGGTCAAACTCCCAGATGAAAAATTACGTATGCCTAATTTTGAATTTACAGAAATTGAAATAGAAGCAATTGTAACTGCTCTCATTGGTTTTGTAAAAGCTGAGATTCCTGAAGCAAAAAAACCTGCAAGGAATGACAGGAATCTTGCAATTGAGGAGGGAGAAAAATTAATTCGAATTTATAATTGTCTGGGATGTCACACCATTGATGGAAAAGGTGGTGCCATTCGATCTACAATTGCCACCTGGTTAGGAGATATTGCCGGTTCAAGTTCTGCTGAGGATGCTGGTTTAGTTCAATCTTTTTCACCGCCGATATTAGATACAGAAGGGAGGAAGGTCCAGCCAGAGTGGTTATTCGATTTCTTAAAACATCCATCCATGATTCGTCCTAACATCCAAGTACGTATGCCCAGTTTTATGATGATTTCAGATGAGGATTGGAATAAAATCATCAAATATTTTCAGGTTAAGGACGGCCAGACATTGGTGTATGAGGACTCCCATCAAGTATCCAAGTTTACCTCGTCTTTCAGGGCTGGTGAGAGGCTTCAGGAATTGGGGGAGTGTAATAAATGCCACTTTTATGGTACTACTTTCCCGACTCAATCTGCGGAGACTTGGGCGCCGAATCTTGCTTTGGTGAAGGAGCGACTAAGGCCCGAATGGGTTTCGGCTTGGCTGAATGATCCACAGGAGTTCATAAAAGGGACGAAGATGCCAGCGCCGTCAATACCAACAGCGGAAGAAGTTAAAGACCCGTATGTCCTCGAATTCGTTGGTGAGGATGTGGCCGCTCTGGCAGGAAATCGGGATGTCCTTATCAATGGTTTGACCGATTACCTTTACACAATTACAGGAAAGACTGATATTTCTCAAGAGGTGCGTGACTACTTCAATGAAAACGGATACAATTTCCTAAAGGATGAAGAATTTGAAGGAACGGGCGATGAATGGGATGATGTGGATTGGTAATTAATATCTTTTGAGGTTACAAAATGCATTTTTAATTCTAATAAAAAAGATATCTGATGATTAATTCTGTTTAATCAGTAATACCAAGCCTCTCTTGTTTATATGTGTTTTCTTGAATTGCTCTCCACCACTCTTCATTGTCCAGGTACCACTCAATAGTCTTTTGGATTCCAGTCTCGAAAGATTCTTTTATTTCCCACCCAATTTCTTTCTTTAATTTTGAGGCATCAATGGCATATCGAAAGTCATGTCCCGGTCGATCTTTGACAAAAGCGATTAATTCATGGTATGATTTGCCCGAATCTGCAGGGCGGATTCTATTCAGAAGGTCACAGAGAATTTCTACAACCTGGATGTTTTTGATTTCATTATTTCCACCTACATTGTAGGTTTCTCCGATGTTACCTTTCTGTAAAATTGTATAAATTGCATCACAATGATCTTCTACGTACAGCCAGTCTCGAACATTTTCTCCTGTTCCGTACACAGGTAATGGTTTTCCTTCCAGACAGTTCAGAATCATTAATGGGATGAGTTTTTCCGGGAATTGATAGGGGCCATAATTATTTGAGCAGTTAGAAATCAATACCGGCAGGCCGAATGTTCGATGCCAGGCGCGGACAAGATGATCGGAAGAAGCTTTTGAGGCGGAATAGGGCGAACTTGGGTCATAGGGAGTCTCTTCGGTAAAAAAACCGGATTTCTTTAAACTTCCAAACACTTCATCTGTAGAAATATGGTGAAACCGGAAAAGATTCTTTTCTGGTGTTTTAAGTTTTAAAAAATAGTTAAGTGATTCCTGCAGGAGAACTGATGTCCCAACAATATTTGTCTGGATAAAATCTACGGGGGCATCAATGGAACGATCCACATGGCTTTCGGCAGCAAAGTTAACTAAAACATTGGGTTTATGTTCATGGAGTATATGACTAACTAGGTTTCTATCAACTATATCACCTTTTACGAAAACATAAGCAGGATTTTGTCGGTATTGTTTCAAGTTTTGCGGGTTTCCCGCATAGGTCAGTTTGTCGAGGTTTACTACCTTTACGGTTTTATTTTTTTCAAGAAGGAACCTGATAAAATTTGTGCCGATAAACCCGCAGCCTCCGGTTATAAAATAAACTATTTTCATTTTTGAACTTTATATATTGGCAGTAAAGATGGTTCCAATTTTCTAAGTGCAGGTAAAGCTAAATCCTTTTTAGAAATAATCGGATCAGTTATTTGCCAATTAATATGAATGGATGGATCATTCCATTTGATTCCAAATTCATCGTCCGGATGGTAGGTTTCGGTACATTTATATTGGAAGATTGCAGTCTCGGATAAGACAGCATATCCATGGGCAAATCCTACTGGAACATATATAATTTTATAATTTTTATCAGACAAGATTATACCAAAATACTGTCCGAAGGTGGGAGATCCATGTCTGATATCCAGTGAGATATCATAGACCTTACCCAGTGTAACTTGGATTAATTTACCCTGAGGATATTTGAGCTGATAATGAAGTCCTCGTAATGTATTTTTCCTAGACAATGCCTGATTATCCTGCACAAAATCCGAAGGGATCCCAAGTGTTTTAAAAAGTGGTTTGTTATAACTTTCAAAAAAATAACCTCGATTATCATCGTATACATCCGGATGAATGACAACTAATCCCTCTAGCTGTGTTTTTTCAACTCTCATCATTGCATTGATGCCATGGGCCTTCCAACATTATCAAAAGAAAATCCATTTTTTTGTAATTCTTTTCGAGAAAGAATATTCCTTGTATCAAGAATAATCGGAGATTTCATGAGATATTTTAGTTTCTTTAAATCCATGGTTCTGAATTCGTTCCATTCTGTCATTACTGCCACTGCATCTGTGTTTTTTACCGCTTCTTCCCAGGTTTTACAATATGTGATTTCCGGAAAAAATTCAGTAAAGCTAGTATTTGCTTCCGGATCATATGCTTTTATTTGAGCACCGGCCTTCAGTAATGATCCTACCATTTCAAGAGAAGCTGATTCTCTGACATCATCCGTTTTTGATTTGAATGCTAAACCTAAAATACCAATTGTTAGTCCTGAAAAATCTCCAGTTAGAGCGTGGAGTTTTATCACCATTCTTTTCTTTTGATGAACATTTGTTTCTATGGCTGCCTGAATAGTACGCATGGGTACATTTTTATTTTGGGCCATAGAGACGAGAGCGCTTGTATCCTTTGGAAAGCATGAGCCTCCAAACCCAGGCCCGGGGTGGAGAAATTTTGGACTTATCCGTCCATCAGATCCCATAGTTTTTGCTACAACGTGAACGTCAGCGCCAACTTTTTCACATAACGCGGATATTTCATTAATATAACTGATTTTCAACGATAGGAAGGCATTACTGGCATATTTTATCAATTCAGCTGTTTCCACTGTGGTATTTACAATAGGTGTGTCATTAATATAAAGAGGACGGTAAACATCTTTCATTATTTCAAATGCCCACTCCGACTCTGATCCGATAACAATACGATCAGGCCATAAAAAATCCTTTATTGCTGATCCTTCTCTTAAAAACTCAGGGTTAGATACATATTCAAATTCTGCTTCTGTTGATTTATTTTCATTAATAATCCCAGACACAATTTCTCCGGTACCGATTGGAACTGTACTTTTTGTGCAAATAACTTTTTTATTATTTAAATTTTCACCGATTGTTTTTGCCACAGCATTTACAGCTGAAATATCAGCTTCGCCATTTTCACTTTGAGGAGTACCTACGGCAATAAACACCACTTCAGATTTCTGGATTGCTTCTTTCAAATTTGTTGTAAAGGATAAACGGTTTGCCTGTACATTTCGAAGAACTAACTCTTCCAAACCCGGCTCATAAATGGGAATTTGTCCCTTATTTAAAAGTTTTATCTTATCTTCATTTATATCAGCACAAATAACATTATGTCCAAAGTCAGATATTCCTGAACCGCTGACTAATCCGACGTATCCTGTCCCGATAATTGCTATGTGTTTCATACCATTCCTTTAGTATTAAAGTAAAAAGTTATTGATATTCTGAATTAATCAGAAACATATTTTTTCACATTAAGCCTGCTCTTCGACGCAGGCTCCATTCAACAGTTAGCAAAATGAAAAATCCAAGGAGTATCCACCATTCATTATGTGGTTCTATATGAACCACTTTTCGTTTAGTAATTGTTCGTTGGTCAACGTGGTCAATAAGTTCATGTCGTGATTTCCAATTAAAATAATTTCCACCCGTTTTCATGGATATTTTTCTCAATAGATTGTCATTGAGAAAGACTTTATTAAGTTCAATCTGACTTTCTTTTACAAGAAATTCCCCTCTTTGGGAAGAGATAGTATTTTCATTTTTGAATACAATTTCGTAGTCATAGGATCCTGGTTTGGATGCCCATAATTGGCCTTCCCACCGCTGAAATGTTGAGTTATACCTTAATTCTGTTGAATTTATTGTTTTACCTTCATGGTGTAAAGTAATGGCAGCGTGTGACTCAGGGGATAGTTGTCCAATTTTGTTCCCCATGATTTTTATTATTTCTCCCTGTTGGTATGAATCTTTATCCAACCGAAAATACATGTCGTTATCACCTCTGGTCCTCATAAGCCACCCAAGAATTCCATTCCAAATTCCTGCAAATATTTCGGCTCTTTTAGTACCTGTTAATTTATAATAAAGTGAATGAAAATCCGGGGTTGTCCAAACAACTGTTCGAAAGGATTCTACTTCTCCAATAAGGAGTACTGGAATTTGTTGTGGTGACAGTAAGTCTGCCAGTGATTGGACCATATTATGAGTGCCAGAAACCTGGATCCCAGGTTTTAGAGGTGGAAGTTCAGCCTGATCAATGGAATTTAGAGGAACATTATTTTTTGGAAAAATTGGATAATTAGTTATTTTTTCGTTGAATGCCCATTGGTAATACTTTTCCCCACCAACTTTTGTTTCTAACGATTTTATATGAAAAAAAGGGAAAAATGATTTTGCAGATAATAGATCTATGCTTGGACCAATAATCCATGCCAGGGCTGTTTTTTGAGCCACAATCTTCTTCGCAAAAAACCGTTGCCACTGTGAAGAAATAGATTGAACTGGGTAATTATCAAGGACAATCAGATCGTATGGAGTCTCCCAGAATTTTTTTATAGCTGGTTGGAAGGAATCAATAGTGAAAATAAAATGATCAATCTTAATTCTTGGTTGATTGTTCATTATCATTTTAATCACAGAAGTATTATAATTTGGTGCACCGGTAAGTAACGCGACTCGGTATCTGTTTTTCAGGATTGTTAAATGAAAGGATTGGCGGTTATTTTGGATATTTATTTCATTCTCAAGAGAAGAAACCTGAACTTGATAAGTAATTTTCCCTATATCATCTGGTTTAAATTGAAAATGTACATCTGATTGTACGCCGTCACCCCGGATTCGCATGAAACGTGAACCTAATATTTTTCTCTCTTTCGATAAAGTTATATTTATTCCTTCATTTGCAGTAATACCTGTTGCTACAACAACCACTGTTACTTCCACATCTTCTCCTTTAATTGCAACGGTTGGTACATCTATAGATTTCAAGGCTACATCCACAAGAGGTGTGTTTTCTCCAATTCCAATGATATGAATTGGCACATGAATTTCCGATGAAGTTTGTACTGGGTCTAAACCCCGTGTGATTTGACCATCTGTAAATAAAATTGCCCCTGCAAGATTATCCTTCTCCTCCTCTTTTATTGAATTCAAAACGATTCCAAGATCAGTTGAGGAACCTGATGCGTTTAATGGTTCATACAAATCAGTAGGGATTACCTCACTTGAAAAATGAAAACGGTTAATCACAGTTCCCTTATTTTTTATTTTGCTCAAAATTTCTTTTATTTCTTCATTCAGAGTTGTTAATGAGTAGACCTGGTGGTATCCCATACTCATCGAATTATCAGTATATACATTCCACTTCAGGGGATTTTCCTCCAATAATCCCCGAGTGATTTTAGGTTGCAGGAGAGTGAATAAAAGCAAACTGAATAAACCAATGCGGATTAGCACAGGAATTCTCACTTGACGAATAGACCAGAGTTTGAAAATACTCCAGAGAGAGAATGAACAAACCCCTAATAATAATCCCCAAAACCAAAGATCAGGAGGTCGAAGAAATTCAAGAGACATGGCTTAAGAGTAAATAGAATAAAGGTGGTATTGTTTCATAATACGGAATTGAATTACAAAATCTGAATTTAGGTTTGGAGTTGTAAATTAGGTTTGATTCCAAAGTTTATAGGGGAAGTATTTCCTGCTTTTAATTTCAGTTCGCCCAAAAAAGCAACCATAGCTGCGTTATCTGTACAATATACCAGACCAGGGAAACTTAATGAAATATCGGGTAGCGTTTGATGAGCTTTTTTCCTTAGTTGATTATTTGCAGCCACTCCACCTGCTATAACACATGTTTTAATATTGGTAATTTCCAAAGTTTGTTTCAATTTATGAATCAACACTTCAATTATTGCATTCTGATAGCTAGCGGCAACATCTGCTATGCTTATATTACCATCAGAGTCATCAAATTGATCCATATAATAAAGTAATGATGTCTTAAGGCCACTGAAACTGAATTCAATTTCCTTAGTTTTCATGAATGACTTTGGAAAATCTATGGTTTTTGGATTTCCATTGCGTGCTAATTTTTCAATCTCAGGTCCTCCTGGATATCCCAATCCTAAAATTCTTGCCCCTTTATCAAAAGCTTCCCCGGCAGCGTCATCTCTGGTTTCTCCCATTAATTTATATTTGCCTATTTTATTTATGAGCCACACCTGAGTATGGCCTCCTGAAACCAACAGACAAATGAATGGATATCTTAAATTTGGATTCTCCAGAAAGCTCGCAAAGATGTGGGCTTCAAGATGATTAATCCCAATAACAGGGATCCTCAATCCTTGTGCCAATCCTTTTGAAAAACAAACACCGGCTAATAAAGTTCCCGCTAAACCGGGTCCTTTTGTAACTGCTATACCTTCTAAACTGCTTAAGGAGATTCCAGCTTCTTCAATTGCTTGAAATACCAATGAATTAAGAAGACGTTCGTGTTCCCTGGATGCCAGTTCCGGAACAACACCACCAAAAGATTGATGGATCTTTTGTGAACTGATTATATTTGAAAGAATACGGCCATTTGTACATACGGAAGCAGCCGTCTCATCACAGGAGGTTTCAATTCCAAGGATATTCAACTTGTCCCCTTTGTAACCACTAATTCCACGTTTCTGGGGGATAAATTTTTCCATTCCAAAATGTCGTTAGGTGTCACAACGACAGGTTTAAAAAACTGTAATCTAGGAGTCCATTGTTTCTCAAAATCTATGTAGATGAATATGTCTTCAGGATATATTTCGGCAATTCGATTTACACCACCAAAGATAGTTAATGATACGGTTTGTGGATTAACAAATACCCTGAATTCATCCGGTACATTGACTACTTGAATCTGAACTTCACTTATTATCCGTTCACTGATTACTTGGACGTCTACCTGGTAATTAATTTCATTTAGTGAATATTCGATGAGGCGGTTAGGTCTATTCAGGGAAATCTTTCGGTTTGTAAAATTCTGGATATTTTTAAGCGTGTCTGTTGCTGTTAATACTTCAGTGATTTCTGTCGTTAACATATTTGGGCCAGCGACATTTATAGAGGATGGAATCAGTTTTATATCTCCGACTTGAATGTATCCAGGTATTGGTTGAACTATAATTTTTGGGGTAATTGGAACGGACTTTACAAGATATTCATCCAAACTGATGTGAACTTCCCTCGGATAGACAACTTCGATAAATTTCAGGTTGAAGGAAGGTGGAATTACAACTTTCTGCGGATATTTTGAAAAGTAATCATTTAGGACAAAATCATATTCTTCTGAAATATGATCCAAGTCCAGGATGAGTTTAAAGTTCTCAAAAAAGTTTTTCAGAAGGTATGCTTTCAGTAATTCATTTCCGGTACCAAATAATCGTACCTGAGCAAATTCAGGAACTTCCTCCTTTAGTGCTTTTTGGGCGCTGATATTTCGAGCTACCAGGGGCATATTCATAATGATTGAATATTCCTTGTCACTCACGACAAAAAGCCAAAGCACAATAGCCATGCCCAATGCACCAAGTCGTAAGGCAAGCTTCTGGAGTGAGAAAAATTTTATCGATTGAAGTAACTTCAAGATTTTCGGGAGTTTTTTAAAAAAGAAGGAGCACGGGAAGGTGGTGGGATTTTTCGGTCATTAAAAGTTACTACTCCCAATGTTTAAGTTGTTGAAAAATTGGGATATATTAAAAAGGCAGTGATTTTTTTATCACATAGTTAAGCTAGATCTGACTTGCTATCTTTTTGTTCTGAATCTTCCCCTCTTTTTTCTGGTTTATCAACATTTTCAATGGATGGAGGAATTTCAATTTTTTCGCCGGAGGGTTCTTCTTGCTGATCCATGAACTTCTGTATGGAACTCTTATCAGAAGATTTTTTAGGTTCATCGATTAATTTTTCGAAATATAGAAACACTTTCTTTTCTTCAGGTTTAACTTCGATGACAATCCCAGTAATTGTATCACCTGGTTTATATCTATCCATCACGGTTTTTTGCTCTTTTTTATTTTTTTTATCAAATGGAATTATTCCTTCCACGTCCTTTTCAAGTTCAAGGATTATTCCCTTTTCAAGAATTCGGATGATTTCCCCAGATACTTCTTTTCCGGTTTCATAGAACTTTAGGATTTCCGGCCAGGGATCATCTCCAACCTGTTTATAACCAAGAGCAATTCGCCGATTTTCCTTGGATATCTCCAGTACTTTTACTTCTACCTCTTGATTTTTTTCGAGGATTTCTTTTGGATGCCGAACAATTTTATTCCAAGATAGATCAGAGATGTGAATGAGTCCATCAATTCCTTCTTCCAATTCGACAAATGCTCCAAACTGGGTCAAATGTATAACTTTACCTTTATGAACCGCATCAACTGTATATTTATCTTTAATTGTATCCCATGGATCAGGCAGGAGTTGTTTTACTCCTAGGCTTATTTTTCGGTCCTCCAAATCTATGGAGAGTATTTTTGCCTCAATCTCATCGTTCATAGAGTATAATTCAGTTGGATTTTTTATATGTCGTGTCCATGAAATTTCAGAAATATGAATTAATCCCTCAATTCCAGGTTCAATTTCAATAAAAACCCCATAATTTGTTAGGCTGACAACTTTGCCAGTCACAATAGATTCCATGGGATATTTCTTTTCAACCCCATCCCATGGGTGAGGTGTTAATTGTTTCAATCCCAGGGATACCCGTTTTTTCTCTTCATCGTAATCGATAATTTTTACTGTAATTTCTTCGTCCAGTTTTACAATTTCCGAAGGATGAATCACTCGGCCCCAAGACAGATCGGTAATATGAAGTAAACCATCCAATCCGCCTAAATCGATAAATACACCGAAATCAGTGATATTTTTTACCCGTCCTTCCAGTATTCCCCCTATTTCAATTTTCTTAAAAAGGTCTTCACGTAATTCTTTGAGATCTTCTTCAAGAATTGCCTTGTGGGATACAACAATATTTTTCCGTGATTCGTTGAATTTGACAATTTTTAATTCCATATCCTGATCCAGGAATTGATCAAAATCTTTTACCGGACGAATATCAATTTGGGAACCGGGAAGAAATGCTTCAATATCTCCAATGTCCACAATCAACCCCCCTTTTGTCCTTCGGGTAATATTTCCTGTAAAGGTTGCACCAGTTTCAAAAGTTTCTCGTAATCGTTTCCAGCGTTGCATAAAATCAGCTTTAGCTTTTGAGAGGATTGTATGACCGTGTTTATCTTCAAGTTTTTCAAGATATAGTTCGATTTTTTCTCCAATTTTTGGCAACTTGTCATTTGGAAATTCAGACCGGTCAATAATTCCCTCGGATTTGAATCCAATATCTACGAGAATATCATTATCAGTAATTCCAATTACCCGTCCGTTAATCATATCATGCTCAGAAATATCTTTGAATGTTCTTAAATACTGTTCCTTAATTTCTTCGGGAACAATTACATCAATAGTATCCTGATCCAATTCTTTAAACTCTACCATGTGTACATCCCGAAATAATTCTGGTCCTAAATAGTCAACGGATGGTGAATTTTCAGCATCATTCCCCTGGTCTGATATTTCTATACTAGTTTGGGGAATGGCAGTTATTGATGCTTCAACATCTATTTCTTCAACTTCCACTTCTTTTGTGTCTTTCTCTGTCATTTTATCTTTCCTTTTTTCATTTTTCGACTTGATGAATTCAACAATAAATTTTACCTGTTCATCAATCGAAAGATGAGTCGTATCTAATTCCACCGCATCAGCGGCTTTTGTTAATGGAGAATGGGATCGGGAGGAATCTTTCTGATCACGGGATTTCAAATCCTTGATCAATTCCTTAATTGATCGTTTTTCTCCAAGGGTTAATAAGTCTTGTTGACGTCGCCGGGCACGGGTTTCCACTTCAGCTACAATAAAAAACTTGAAATCAGCATCCGGAAAAACCACTGTTCCGATATCCCGACCTTCTACGATACAATCCGTTTGACTCCCCAGAGTCCTTTGGATATTAACCATTGCTTCCCTTACTATAGGTATGGCGCTAACCGCACTTACGTTTTCAGTAACAATTAGGGACCGAATTTCCTTGGATACATCTTTTCCTTTTAATAAGATGCTTATCCCTTCTTTACCTGGCTTTACCTCTAAGTCCAAATCTGTCAAAAGGGATCTTAACGCTGCTTCATCATTCAATTCAACTGATTGATCTAAAATTGCAAGCGTCACCGCCCGGTACATTGCACCAGTATCCAAATAGATAAAATCAAGCTGTGAGGCTACCATTTTCGCTGTAGTACTTTTTCCGGAGGCAGCTGTACCGTCAATTGCTAATATCATGATATTAAACTCTCAAAAAGCCGGTGAAATTAACTTTTGTCAATGGTAAAACCTACACATTATCATTTGAAAAAAAATCAATCAATTTTAAATCTACTCCTGTAGTTGTTCTTTAGAATTTCGGTTTCATCTACAGAGAGGAATCTCCAGTGTCCGAGGGGTAGATTCCCAAGAATAATTTCACCATATTGTATCCTTTGGAGGGAAAACAATTTTATTTTTAAAAACCTAAATATTCTTCGAATCTCACGTTTTTTCCCTTCATGTAATTTTAGGGTCACAATTGACCTTTTTTTTACGGTTTTCTGATGAACAAATTCGGACCGACCAAATTCACCATCACCGATATAGATTCCCTTTTTCATTCTCGTGATTGCCTTTTGGTTTAGCTTCCCTTCGATTTCTGCTTGATAAACCCGGGGAATCTTATTTTTTGGATGCATCAGGTAATTTGCTAATTCACCATTGTTCGTGAGAAAAACAAGTCCTGTAGTGTCCTTATCCAATCGTCCAATTGGAAACAACCGATTTGTAATGGGAATAAGGTCTAAAACAGTTTTTCTGTTATGGGTGTCTTTTACAGTTGTAATGATATTTTTCGGTTTATTCAGCATTATAACCATTATCTCAGTTACTAAAGATAGTTTTTGACCATCATATTTCACTACGTCATCTATTTTTACATTGAAGGCCGGATCTGTAATCAGTTCTCCATTTACAAAAGTTGTTGCAGCTTGAATGAGTTTGTCTGATTTGCGTCGAGAGGCAACACCTGATTTGGCAAGATATTTATTCAAACGCATACAGAATAAAAATAAAATTTATTTGGTAAATGGACAACCGGATTCCGCATTATTACGATTGATAAGAAAATTGGTTTTTCAGATAGAATAACATATTCGGTTTTCCCACGATTATTTTTTTAATTTATTCGGTTGCACTTGATAATTCAGCGATTTCCCTTAATTTGGGTATCTCTGAAATTTTATTCAAGCCAAATTTTTCAAGAAATATTTTGGTTGTTCCATAGAGAAGTGGTCTTCCGGGTCCTTCATCTCTTCCTTGAATTCTGATCAAGTTGTGTGTGAGGAGGGTCTTCAATACTCCTGTGCAATCAACCCCACGGATGGATTCAATTTCATATCTCCCGATGGGTTGCTTATATGCTACGATTGCCATTGTTTCCAGTGATGCCCTAGAAAGTATCAGTTGACCGCTTTTTTTCAATAACCGTCGGATCCATATATCATATTCCGGTTTGGTTGTAAATTGATACCCACCAGCGATCTTCCTGATATAAAAAGAATGTTCTTCCTTTTTATACTTTTTGTTGAGTTGTTCAACAGTCTCTGGTATTTTAGGGGAATCTGATTCGAAAACAAGATTTACCTGTTTTTGGGTCAGGGGATCCGGTGTTGCAAACAGCAAGGACTCAATAATTAATTGTTTTTCCTTTTCCTGCATTTTTTTAAGCTAAGTTTTCCAAGTGGTGGAATTCAATTTCTCCAAATATTTCATTCTGTGCAACGGTAATCGTACCTTGCTGGATGAGTTCCAGGATGGCAAGGAAAGATACAATGATCTCAAGTTTGTGGTTAAAACGATTCATTAAAGCTGAGAATCGTAGAACCCCATCACAATCGAAACACCCCAAGATTTTTGCCTTTTGTTCCTCCAGGCTAATTTGTTCTCGTTGGAGTTCATAGGAAGAAATCACAGGCATATTTTCCATCGCAACCTTAAAATACCGGGCTATTTCAAATAACGACACTTCCTTTAAATAAAATTCTAAATCTGCATTAGCTTCAGTTAAGTTCATTTTATTCATTCGTGGAAAAAACCGGTTTTGGTGTTTGGCCAATTCAGTCAGATGTTCAGCAGCTTCTTTGAATTGCTGGTACTCCAATAATTTCTGTACCAAAGCAGTTCTTGGATCTTCACCATTACTATCTTCATCATCCTCATGAAAAGGTAAAAGCATTTTTGCTTTAATTCGCATCAGGGTTGCTGCCATGACGATAAATTCCCCCACAACTGTTACATTTAATTCCTTCATCATGTCCAATGCTTTCACATAGTCTTTGGTAATTTTGGCAATGGGGATATCATAAATATTAATCTTATCCCTCCGGATAAAATAGAGCAATAAATCAAGGGGTCCTTCAAAACTTTCAAGATATATCTTATACATTTTTGATCAGTAGTTTAACCCCATTGCTTCCCGGGCTTTTGATAGAAAATCATCTCCCACCGCTGAGGCTTTTTGAGCGCCTTCCTTTAGAATGTTTTTTACATAATCACTGTGATGTGTCAAATAATTTCGCTTTTTACGAAATGGTTCGAAATGGATCCAGATTCGTTCAAAAATTTCTTTTTTCACATCACCGTATTTCAATCCGGGTGTTTCAAATCGGTTGGTTAATTCCTTTTTCTCATTTTTGTCAAGAAAGAGACTGTAAATTTGAAAAATTGGTGAATCCACACTCTTGGGTTCATCGATCGAAGTGGAATCAGTTACAATGGACATGACTTTCTTTTTCAATGTTTTTTCATCAGAGAAAATGGGAATTGTATTGCCATAAGATTTGCTCATTTTCTGACCGTCAAGCCCAGGCACCAACTGTGTTTCCTTTTCAATGTCCGGTTCAGGAACAACGAAAACATCACCAAAAGTATTGTTGAAACGGGTTGCCATGTCTTGCGCCATTTCAAGATGTTGCTTTTGGTCTTTTCCAACAGGAACTAATTCAGAACCAAATAAAAGTATATCAGCAGCCATAAGTATTGGATATGAAAAAAGACCCATGTTTGGCGAGACGCCTTGAGTAATCTTATCCTTATACGATGTTGATCGTTGCAGTAACCCAACATTTATTACGTTTGATAAAAGCCAGGTCAATTCTGTAACTTGGGGGACATCTGCTTGTATCCAGAAAGTGGATTTTTCCGGATCGAGTCCGAGTGCCAGGAAATCACAGGCTGCATTAAAAGTATTTTCTCTAAGAATTTCCCGATTCTGAATGGATGTCAAAGCATGGTAATTGACAATAAAAGCGAATAGATCATTTTCTTCTTGATAATGAATCATTCGAGACATCATTCCGAAATAGTTACCCAAATGTAATTGTCCAGATGGTTGGATTCCACTTAAAACGCGTTTCATGTGATATTTTGAGTTATTTTAACGGTTCCATAAATAGGTAAGGTCGCCAACCAATTTGTTGATGTCGTACAAATTGTTGAAAATAATGAATTCGATTTGGCCGCACAGGGTGTTTTTTTAGCTGCATTCCTGCTTCACCCGGTGTCCGACTTCCCTTTTTTAAATTACAGGGGGGGCAGGCAGTCGTCAGGTTTTCCCATGAATCCAAGCCACCCCGTTCTTTAGGGATAATATGATCCACCGTAACCGGACCGGAAGATTTTCCGCAATACTGACAGGTATGATGATCTCTCTGAACAATATTCTTTCGGTTCAGAATCACTGACATACTGTTATAATGAACAATTTTATTTAGTTTTAATACACTTGGGAGTGAGAGAGTCGTACTGGGGGAATGAGCTGCCTCTTTATAAGATTCGAGGATTTCTGCTTTGTCAAGATAATAGAGGCAGATTGCCCTCCTTGTTGTGCAAACATGCAACGGCGCATAATTCGAGTTAAGTACGAGTACAGATCGATTCAAAATAGATCCATTTAGAGATATTGCCATTGCGTTCATGCTGTCAATAAATTTAAAACGTTCACAGCTGAACAAAATAGACTCTTTAATTTTTTGTTAAAATTATAAGCATTTTCATCAAGACTTTCTTTTCTCACCCATCCTCGAGCATTGATGAATCCCATTTTCCCCGTACAAATTGCCACGTGAGTCACACTTCCGTTTTCACTGAAAAATAAGAGATCTCCTGTTTCTGATTCCTCTAAGTCTACCTGAGCATTTTTCAGGAATTCTTTCTGCTGATGAGCATCTCTCGGTAGATTCACACCTGCTGATTTAAAGACGGTTTGGACTAAACCGGAACAGTCCATCCCACTGGGAGTTTTTCCACCCCAACGATAGGGAGTCCCTAAAAATCGTTCGGTAGTTTTTAAAATGTTATCACGAGTTGGAGTGGGATGTTTGGTATGAAATCTGTCATCAGTCCATCCAATTATTCCATCAGGTAGAATGACTTTGTATCCATTTTTATCGGAATCAATCTTTAGTAATGAATTAAAATAAATGTATCTTACAATTTCACTTCTTGATTTATTAAACAGTGGAGTAGACAAGCTGTAAGAAAAATGTGTGTAATTGTAGGGTGTTTCAGACCGTACTCCGAAAAAATTGTGAACCCAGCCTTTATAGTTGTCCCATTGCTGAATAAATGACCAGTTTTCATTGTGATCCAGTATTTTACAGGATTCTCCCAAGAGGGCTTGCGTGACAACTCCAGAATTGAAATCCGGTTCTCGGCACACATCTGCTGAGGATGAGTTTATGATGAAAAACGACATAGTTATTAAAAATGTTTTTAAAATTTTTTAGTAGTGAATTTATTCTGATCGCTTCTTCATTAACAAGATGGTAATTGTTTGAATGTAATTCTTGTGCTTCCGAATAAAATGTTTTAATCTTACTGCGTTCTTTTACATATTTATTTTATTCAGTCAGGGAAGTCCCGTCCAAACGGGCACAGTACCCGCTACTGTGAGCATGGAGGATCTTTCATGTGTGCCATTGCCAGAAATTAATTTTGGTGAGAAGGCAGAAGGTTTCCAATGAAATGCAAGTCAGGATATCTGCAGGATAAAATGAGTATCAACAGACTTTCGGGATAAAAGTTGTGATGCAGGATGAATATTTTTTGATATTCAATCCATTCTGAAACCCCGAGAGAAGAAATCGTACGGGGTTTTATTATGAAAAAAATCACTCTTCGTCTGTCTGGATTTTTCTTGATTTGTTCGTCCTTATCATCAAACTCTGTCAATATCACCGGACAAATTACAGATCAAAATGGTTTCCCTGTCTCATTTGCAGTTGTGGAACATACACAAAGTGAAAAATGGAGCGTTTCTGATGAGAATGGATTTTTTCATTTATGGGGAGATTTTAAGAATAACGATATACTTTTAATATCAAGAATAGGATATGAACCGGAAAACTTTTCATTGGAAGGACGCACCTCGGTTAAAATTTTGTTAAATAAACATCCTATATCCTTAAAACCAATATTAGTTGAGGGAAAACTCACATCTCCAAATGTTACCAGTTATACATTTGTTCAACAATATGGTGACAAACACTCAATTCATTCTCATATGGATAGAATCCCAGGATTACAAATCCGTTCTTACGGAAGTTTTGCCGGTAACCGGTCATCGAGTTTAAATGGAGGGCCGGGAAATCATATTAAAGTTCTTTTGGATGGTGTCGATCTTACCAGTCCTCAAAATGGCGCCACGGATCTTTCGTTAATTCCATTAGCACTTATTGATCAAATTACCACTGTACCTCTGCCTGGAGTTTTTTTTGGAAGTGGAGCCATAGATGGTATTCTTTCAATCAGTTCTTGGCCGGAGCAGACGTCGGTTTCTCTTTCAAGTGGAAGTTATGGATACCGTGCTGTTGATTTTGGTTTAGAAAAATCTTTTGGATCCTGGGATTACCATTTAGGTATTGGAAAAAATGAGGACATAGGAAATTATCCAGTGAAAATCGGGAATAATATGAAAAACAGGGAAAACAATTTTTACTCGCAAACTTGGGGGAAATTGCAGATAAGGGGTATTGTAAATAAAAGGATTAGTATTTCGACTGTAACTATCATGACTGATCAAAAAAGAGGGGTTGCTGGTTCATTAGATTGGTTAACTCCTGATACAAAAAAAGATGATAAACTTTTTCTTCAATCAATTTCATTAGGATATGCTTTAACAAAAGGATTCATGAATCTCCAGCTTAGTCACCGAGAAAGCGATGAAATATATGATAGCCCGAATGATAATCCAGATTGGTCCATTTATAGTAAACATAACCTATTGACTGATGGAGTAAAGTATATTTTATCTGCACAGATTATTCCATCTATATATTTTCAATCGTTAAGTGAATGGAAAGAAGAATCAATCAAGAGTACGGATGCAGGCATTCATAAGCGTAATACCATTTCCCAGGCAGTACGGCTTGTCTGGTCGCCAATTCGAAATCTTTCGGTGACTCCTGCAATCAGGTTTGATCACGCTAAAGATTTGTACACCCAAACGACTTACGATCTGAAAATTGCACTTACAGGTTTTAAAGGCAGCGAGTTTAGTACAGAAATTGGAACGAATTATCAGCACCCAAGTTTCAATGACTTGTATTGGAATGGAAACCCAGGGCTGAAACCAGAATTTTCCGATTATAGCAAGGTTAAATGGGAACATACATTTGATGAGGAAAATTTTCTGAGTGTAACTTATATAGATCGTAAAAGCCGGGATTTGATTCAATGGATTCCTGATGAAACCGGCTGGGTATGGCAGCCCTTCAACTTAGCAAAAACAAGGCGTCAAATTGTGACCTTATTTGGAAAAGCACTCTTAAACGAGTTACCTTTTTCTCTTCAAGGGCATTTTACATTAATGAATACTAGGGATGAAGAAGATTGGAAACCGCTTTTATACACACCAGACAGAATCGGGAATGTAGGTTTACATTTTGATGGAAGTGCAATTAGCTGGAGTCTACAAGTGCAATATATGGGAGAAAGAAGGTATACTGTTACAGACTATGATGAAAACTGGAACCCAGTGATCAAGGATCAATTTACGAAGGAATTTACCGCTGTATTTGTAAGTTTGTTGTATAAGCCCCCTCTCTATGATAATCGTTTTGATATTACGTTAATTATCGAAAATCTTTTTGATAAGGATATTCAGACAATACTAGGCTATCCGGAACCTGGGCGAACATTCAAACTGTCACTTGGATATACACAGCCATAAAAAAAAACAACTTAATTCTCAAAATTCCAGAAGATGCTGAAGCTGATTAGCTGACCCAGGGGATAAAAATTCCTGTTGTTACGGATCCAGATGTAATCAGTGTTCAATTCGGGATATATTTCTCTCACTGTAGATTCGTACGCATTCAATACATTTTGGACTTTCCATGTGAGTGTCACTTTAGAAACAACAGCTGAAATTTCAAAATGAGCCACCCAATAATCGGGCAGGGGATAAGATAGATTTTCCTCCTGAAGGGGAATTGCATTCACAAAATCATATCCATGGTTCTTTTCTCTGCTCAGGTTTCCATTCACCCTGAGTTTTATACGGACCATCATATTTCCATTAAAAAACGGCTGGGAACCCCTAAGGGATAGCTGAATTTTTCTCCTGAACCCATCAGTGAGAGAGGTACTTCCAAGTGCGAATGAATCTGTCCACAGCGATTCATACAGCCCCAACATTCCTGCAACTGTCCAGCTTGAATATATTTCCCATGACACGGACAGTTCGCTGGAAAGATAATTTGGATTTGGACCAAGCCCCGAATGAATTACAGAACCAAAATTATTTACCGATTGAAACCGTAATGAGCTGATTTTCTTCCCAATGTTAACGTAAACTCTGCTCCAAGTTTCAAACATTCGGGAAGTGTCCATTAGGGCAATATGAGTTGGTTTTGTATTGTAGGACAATCCGCTGTTTATTTCCCACGATTTCCCGTGAAGTAAAAGACTTGAGTTCAAATACATGGCGTAGGATTTTTCCTTGCTTAGAAACGAACCGCCTAGGCTGGTTGTGAGTCTTTCACCATTAAATCCGCCATAAATTGTTGCCCACTTTAAATCCCTAAATTCCTCCTGCATGATGCTTTGTTTATCAGCAAAAAAACCAACAGTTTTATATTCATCCCAAATCCACCGGAAGTGGAGATGAGTGCGATTTAGATATGTAAAAATGGATGAAAGTTCCACACGCCGTTCCTGATTAAACTGAGAACCGGAAAACTGGAAAGTCTTATTTGTGTCAGTTTTAGAATAGGAAATTCCGGCTACAGTTGTGATATTTTCATGATGTCCATTCATGATTGAATCCGGCAGACCGCTATTCGTAACAAAATGAGCCACGGACGCTTGAACTTTTTCAGCATTAAAACTGGTGATGTAATCTAATCGGTAGGACTGCTGATTTGGTGTTAGAATTCCTTCCGGTTGAACATACTGTCCAAATGTCCCCCCATAGGATCGTTTGAATCCATTCATTTTAAGGAGGCGTGTTCCGTCGCTGAAAGCTGCCTGTACATCTAATTGGTTAAACAGATAATCTCCTTTTCGGTAGTCGAAGGAACTGGTAATTTGGGTAGAATCGGGAATAAATTCCATCTTTGGAATTTCTCCGGAGTTGACGGGTTGGAATGATTCTAAATAAGAAGGACCAAGCCGAAGAGGGAAATTTGAAAAGGTGCCATCGAAATACAGTGGGCCTGACATCCAATCATGATTCCAGAATAATTGACCATTGACAGATAATAATCCATTTTGTCCACTCCAGTCAAAGTGGAGGATGTTAGGAGAACTGTCTCCCCGGAGTAATCCAATGATCAGGAATAGAGAGGCAGCCCGCCGAAATGGTTGACTCATGATAGATATTTTACGACTGCGGGGACGCCCACAGCAAAGATAATTCCGTTGGATATCTGATGTATAATTGTAAAACCAATGCCCGACAGATAAATGGCCCAGGTCTGTGGCCAGTCAAATCCAGAACCAATGGGGTAACTGAGTGTGGTTAGTGAATCAAAAATAAATGTAAGTAAAAATCCGGTAAGACCTAAAGTTCCGACCCGAAAAGATGAGAGGTTTTTCTTAAAAAAAACAGGCCTTAGTAAACCGCCGACAAGGCCAACAAATAACATTGAGGTTATTTGCGCTGCCAGCAGTGGGGGAAATATAAGGCCTGATCCCAAAGGATTCATTGCTGAAAAAATAAATTCACTCACGGCTCCTACCAAGATTCCCCATCGTATTCCCAGGGTTAGACCCGACAAAAAAATAACAACGGTTATTAATTCAACATTAGGGACCAGCATGAGTGAATAACCCAATCCCACAGCTAAAGCAGCAAACATGGAGGCCCTGACAAGCTTAGTCAGATTTATTTTTTCAGTCAAAACTTACACCTGAGAACTATTTTGTGATAAAAGAAAAAGTTTGGCTTCCAATTTATTTTTCTGCTTTACCTTTATAAAGGGGTATGTGGAGATGGTTGACCCGGGTAGTCCATTCCCCCTCCTCTACATCTTCTTCGATGGATTTTTTCATCAAATTCATTTGCTTGTCCAGATTGTGAATCAGGTTCAGAAGAAGTGCTTCCGGATTATTTGGTTTTAGGTTATCCCGCCATTCCAACTTCCCCCGATGCGCCAGGATCATATGTTCCAGCTTAAGCTGTAGAGATGCAGGGAATCCCCTGATTTTCCCAACTGCTTCCCGAACCATATCTCTGCTTAGAACAGTGTGCCCCAGAAAATTACCTTCATCGGTGCAATCCGTTTCCAGCCCCGCAGACAACTCCTTTAGTTTACCCACATCGTGAAGCAAAATACCCGCCATCAATACATCCTTATTCACATTGAAAATGGCACCGATTGAAGAACCTATTGTTGCCATGGAGAGAATGCTTTCCAACAAGCCTGACCTGTAACTGTAATGAGACAGAATAGAGGCTGGATGGATCAACAATTCCTTTTTGTTTTCCCGGTATATAAGACCCACCAGCCGCCGCAGGTATCTGTTCTCGATCCCTTTTGCTATCTCCATTAGCTCCTGCCACATTTCCTTGGGATCCCGTTTCGAAGCAGGCATCACCAGGGCAGGATCAAAACCATAGCGGGCATAAGACTGAATTGTTGCCTTATTGATCCGTTTTACTACCAGTTGGAGGCGATCATGAAAGGATTCCACCACACCGGCAGCAGCAACGGGATCACCGCTGGTGAACTTGGGTTGATATTCTTCCACCTTATCCCAGACCTTTGCGCTTATTTGACCGGTGCGGTCCCGCAAAACCAGGTCCAGATACAAATCCCCGCTGCGGGTATGGCGTAAATGTTTTTCGACGCAGAGATAAAATCCCTGTATGGCTGCACCTTCTTTGAATTTTTGAATAGGTGTTATCTGTTTCACCGCAGGAGAATTTTCTCCTATCTTCTAACCCATGTCAACATCTCATTTTCAATAATAAATAATTACTGCTGCATGAAAATTTACAGAATAAATTTAACCAGGATATGTCAGAAAATATCACAATAACAAAAGTCAGTTATTCCAGACAACGGGATAGAAAGGTGCTTCAGTCCTGCCTGAATAATTGGTTTTCGGATCCAAAAGCATTGAATTTAACCGATCCCCGAATGAGTTATCCCTTCCGTTTT
>Ga0066376_10001141_pt1 | contig 25763 bp, 23 predicted proteins | sample Knorr_S15_td_Bot_FD_77009 | JGI IMG/M metagenome (GOLD analysis project Ga0066376, IMG submission 77009) | Marine microbial communities from Southern Atlantic Ocean transect - Knorr_S15_td_Bottom_ad_5009_LV_A | ecosystem: Environmental > Aquatic > Marine > Oceanic | place: Southern Atlantic... | reverse complement strand
CACTTTCGGCTCCTTTCTAGGCGCGGTAGATCTATACCCCGCACCGGGAGCCCAAACACACCACCACCCACATGTTTCTCTCCCTTTAAAAGTGTCCCAATATCGCTGAACGCCTACACTTCCCGCCCACCCGCAGGTCGACTTCAGCTATGGGGGTGGTAAATGCGGCTTGAGCGCGCCACCATTGGCTCAGCATCTCGGGTTCGGTCCATGCTTTGAAAACTAGCTCCCTGGGGGCGGCGAACCTGCGGGTGACATGCAGGGTAGTTTCAGAAACCGCTGGTGTTTGGGTCATTTCGTGCCATCCTCCTCTGGGTTTTGGTCGTTCTGTAATTTGTCCAAGTAAATTGCCAAGGAGTCCAGTTGCTGCTCCCAAAAGCGTTGGTAGCGGGAAATCCAGTCCGAGGCTTCTTTCATTGGGCCCGCGTCCAACCGGCACCGCCGCACCCGGCCATTTTTTTCTTGGCTCAAAAGGCCTGCCCTCTCCAATACACGGAGATGTTTTGAAATAGCTGGCAATGATATGTTGTATGGTTCGGCCAGTTTGGTTACCGAGGACTCGCCGCCGGAAAGTTGTTCTAATATCCCCCGCCGGGTTGCGTCGGCTAGTGCCCCGAAGGTCATATCCAGTTCACTACTTTGATATTTAACCATATGGTTAAATATCATCATTGAATGTCAGGATGTCAAGGTCTGATTTTCGGGAGGTTTTATGGCGGTGGGGCAGGCTCCAAGGCAGGCCAAGGGGGGAAGCCGAGGGGGGAGGCCAAGGGGGGAGGCCGAGGCTGATACAGAATTAGGAACCCGAAACACTAGTGAAGTAGCAAAGAGATAGGACTGGATTTACCTAGGTCACTTTATGGAATTGGGCATGTAGCGGAATCACTGCCCCGCTAAATTGTGATTCGACAGGCTCACCACGAACGGAGGGCAGCCGTGAGCCGCCCAGCGGCAGATGATTGCGCCTAGCCGTTTAACGCCCGTTCGTCCTGGGTTGTCGAAGGACCCATAAGGATGCATTTTTCGCGGGTAGACGCGGGTAGAGTCGCTAATTGCGAGTGGGGGTCGCCCTGTCACGGCGCTGGAACCGAGGCATAGTGGGCTGGGCAGATCGGCGCTCCCGGCGCTGGTCCCGGTAGTTTGGGGCCGTTATAGGCTCCCAGTCCACCACCATACTGTCCACCAAGCGGGACGCGATGCGGGGCTTGGACTGCTCTATCTCTTCCGTAGACAAAACCGTGGTGATTACGGTGGGGAGCCGGGCTTCGTGGCGGTGCACGATTATCTGATAGAGTTTGTCCTCTGCCCAAGGCGTGCTACTCTCGGCGCCTAAATCATCCAAGATTAGCAGGGGTGCCGTTTTGAGTTGTTCGAACAGCTCATCGTAGCCGATGGGGCTGTCAGGGCTGAAGGTTGATCTGAGGTGGTCCAACAAACTGGGCACGAAGGTGTAGAAAACGGGCCGGTCGCGGTCCATGCTCTTTCCGGCGATGGCCGCAGCCAAGTGAGTCTTACCACAGCCACTGGGTCCGGTGAGGAGGAGCCAACCTTCGGGGTCCGCCGCAAAGGTCTCGGCGGCCTGTTTGGCTTGCTGTAGCGATTCTTGGTCCTTCGAAGTGGAGTTGCGGCCTCCTCTTACGTCTAAGTTCTCAAAGGTCATCCGGCGGCGCATCTCGTCCGGCAGGTCGCCGATGCGGCGGGCCAAGCGTGTATTGTACTGGCCCAATCGGACGACCTTGGAAAAGCCCTCGGCCGCCTCCAAGCGGGAGCGTAGACCTTCGTCCAAACGCTGCAGCGGCCCTCGGACGGTGACCACCGTGGGCAAGGCAGCATTGAACCGGTGATTGAACACCTGGAAGAGTTTTTCTTGAGCCCATGGCGTGGCGCTGTGGGTGCCCATGTCGTCCAGCACCAATACCGGCACATCTCGCACCTGTTCGAAGAGATCGTCGAAAGACACCGGGTTCTCCGGCGAATAGGCAGATCGGAGATGGTCAAGAAAATCGGCCAGCACGATAAAGAATGTGGTGTGGCCACGCTCGATGCAATGATTGGCGATAGCAGCGGCTAGATGGGTCTTACCGCTTCCGCTGGGGCCGGTGAAAGTTAACCAACCCTTGGGTTTTTCCGCAAATTCCGTGGCGGCTGCCAAGGCTTGCTGAAAGAGTTGACGGCTGCCAGCGTCCGGCAAAGGACCATCAGGCTTGGTCGCATCAAATGTTATACGAGCCAAGGGTCCCAGGTTGCTGTACCGCAACAGCGCAGCGGCCCGGCCATCGGAGCCCGAAGATTGCTGACAACGGCACCGGAACGCTTCGCCAAAGTCGGGGTGGCCCAACGGCACCAGCTTGCTGACCCAACCACTGCCATTGCAGTGCTCGCAGACCTCTTCATCGACTTCGGCAACTATGTCCCTAAAGAGTCCGTCACCGGGGAGACCGGCTCCAGCGCCGCTCGTAATCCGCGAGGTATTTTTGACGGTTATCCGTTTCAGGATTTCTCCCAGGCTTTCCATCGTCTTTCCCTTCGGCCGCCCACCGCCGCAATATTCCGGCTATGTAACGCCAACTCCTCTTGTTCTCAGATACCGCAATCTTAAATGCTTGAAAGATCCACGCTTGGGGATACCGGTCCTCGGCCTCCATCAGCTCCTGTGAAATCAGGGGTGAAAGTACTCCCACATTGTCCTCGTACAGGGCAAATATGCCGGGTTTCTCCTCCGGCAATTCGTCAGAACGCTGGTCGTAAAGTTCATCCGGAGCAAGGGAATCCGTGCCTGCGCGTCTTTGTGGCGTATTGGAGTCTTGGCGCATCAGGGCCAATGCCGCCCGCCCGGAATCTGTATTTAATAGATAGACCGCCTCATCCCCTTCCTCGCCACCGGACCCGTGGAACAGAAAAGTCCCCCTGGCCACCGCCAACGCCAATCCACGGCGTATTTCCTGCTTTGCATCGCCTGAGCCCTTGAGCCCACGTAAGAGGGCGGTGTCGCTCAGAAACTCTCCTAAATGGACTAGGTGAGGTTGGTTTCGCTTCCGGTGGAGCAACCACAGTCCCCGAAGCGTGACTTTGAGCTCTGCTAGGTCTTGGATTTGCTCCAACAAAGGCCCGAACAGGGCGTTCGGCACAGGAGTATACAAAGTGCTTTTTTGGAAGCCGGAGAACTTCCCACCGGTAGCATTTTTATCGCTGGAATTCCCGTCGCCGGAATATTCTCCGCTGGAAAAATCGCCACCGGAAATCCTTGAGGAAGTCATGTTGAGAAAATTCCCATTTATCCGTTCGTCCCCTCCCCTCAGTAATTCTCACCTCGTCAGAAATTTCTCATCGATCAACTTGGCATCCCGTAGGGTCACACATCGTCAACCTCCAGGGCATCGAAACGGACCAAGCTGTCCCTGAAGCGCATCTTCACACTACCAGTCGGCCCGTGACGGTGTTTGGCGACGATTATCTCGGCCAGATTCTTGGGATAATCGCGGTTGGGAAATTGTTGTTCCCATGATTCTTCGGTGTAATACAGGTCTTCCCTATGGATGAACATGACTATGTCCGCATCCTGCTCAATGCTTCCGCTGTCTCTTAGGTCGGATAGCATAGGCCGGTGGTCGGACCGGCCTTCCACCGCACGGCTCAACTGGGAGCAGGCCAACACAGGAACCTTTAGCTCCCTGGCCATGCCTTTCACCGAGCGGGAAATCTCACTCATTTCCTGCACCCGGTTATCGCTTCGGCCTCCCCTACCCTGTATCAATTGCAGGTAATCAACCACCAGCAGGTCCAATCCGTGTTCCAGTGAAAGGCGGCGGGCCTTGCTGCGCATCTCCACCATTCCCTGAAAGGGCGTGTCGTCGATGAACACCTTTAGTTCCGACAGACGACCGATGGAGTCGGTGATTCGCTGCTCTTCGGCATCGGTGGTCAGATTTAGACGCAACCGGTGGGCGTCTATCCCGGCATCGGAAGAAAGGATGCGGAGCGCAAGCTGCTCTCGGCTCATTTCCAAACTGAATATGGCGGCCACGGAACCGTTTTGGGCTGCGTTTAGGCAGATATTTACCGCCAAAGCGCTTTTTCCCAAAGCGGGCCGGGCACCCAAGATAATCATGTCGGAGCGCTGTAAACCGCCCAACAATAGATCCAGGTTGTTGTAACCGGTCATGACCGGCGCACCTTCCAGTGCCAATGGTTCGGCCAAGGCAGCCCGGTCTTCCAGGTATTGGTCGTAAATCTGTCTTAGGCCGATGAAGCCCCGGTCCGACTGGCCGGTGCGCACTTGGAACAACACATCTTCCGCTTGGCGGAGGGTGTTCTCAACATCTTCGGTGTCTTCGTACCCGATGGCCGATATCCGGGAGGCGGCATCAATCAGCCGTCTCATGGCAGATGTCCGGACCACGGCTTGGGCGTAATACTCGGAGTTTGCCGAAGTAGGAGTGATGGACACCAAATGGCTCAGGTAAGCCATTCCGCCCACCGATTCCAACTGGTTGTTGCGGCCCAGTTCCCTGGCCAGAGTTACCTGGTCAATGGCCTCATTGCGTTGGAACAGAGAAACGCAGGCTGCGAAGCAAATCTGGTTCTTCTCTCGGTAGAAGTCCTCGGGTTTGACCATATGGCCAACTCGAAGGATGGAGTCCCCGTCAATCAGTAGTGACCCTATTACCGATTCTTCGGCGTCTAGGTCATGGGGAAGCAGACGCTCCGCATACATCCTCTACTCTTCAACCTCCGCCACTATGTGTATGGTAGCCTCGGTATCATTGGCCCACTTCAACACGATGTCGTATTCGCCGGGTTCCCGAATGGGCTCACCGGACTCCATCAAACGCCGATCTATTTCCCGGCCCACGTTCGTGCTTAACTGGGTAGCAATCTGAGCACTGGTTATTGCGCCGTAGTACCTACCGGTGGGAGTTACCCTGGCCATGACGTTGACGCTGGTGCCATCCAACGCTTTGGCCAGTTCTTCCAGGACCTCGGTTTCCCGAATGCGGGTCTCGTCTCCGGCGGCTTTAATCTTATGGAGGCGCTTTAGCACTTCCGGCGTGGCCATCTGCGCCAGCCCTTGGGGGATGAGGTAGTTGCGGGCGAATCCGTCGGCCACCCGGCGCACTTCTCCTGCTCGGGCTTGATTGGGCACATCTTGAATGAATATGACTTCCATAACAGGTTCCTTTCGCAGCGCATCGCCTTTTCGGCAGTTGGTTTCTGGGCGCTTCTATCTGATTTTTGTTCCTACCGCAATCTTGCAAGGAACAAATCATCATTCATTATAATGGCTATAACGTTTTGCCGGTAGCAGCCATCGCCATGAGGCTAATCAAGTTAAACTCGGGCAACGGCCGCTAATCCCCACTTCACTGCATCAGAGACGCCGGCACGCCAACGCAGACTACGAAAATACTTCCTCGTACCATGCCTCTGTCAAGGTGGAAAGCACCGAGTTTTCATTTTTCTAGGCACGGGCTTTGCAATAATCTGCCTCAGCTAGAATCATGATTGCCTCGGCATCCGTGATTTCATATCTGAGGGCGCAATTGACTGGGGCCTGTTGCCTACCTAAAATCAACCGAGGACAAGCCTTAAAACTCCTTCAGGCATGGAGACAGTCGAGATTAATCTTGGGTTTTTCTGAAGATATAGAAAGAAAGGCGCTGCCCATCCGGCAAGCGATTCTGGCCCACCCCTTTATCGTCGGAGTGGGAAACGGTTCTTTGCCCTTGGAGAATTTCAAGCATTATGTGAAGCAGGACTACGTCTACTTGATTGAATATGCGCGGGTACTGGCGTTGGCCTCGGCCAAATCGCCGGACTTGCAGGCTATGGGCTGGTTTGCCGGTCTGCTGGATGAGACGCTGAACACCGAGATGGAACTGCACCGCCGCTACTGCGCTGAGTTCGGTATCACCCGGCAAGACCTGGACGCAACCACCCCCGCTCCCACCACAGTGGCATATACCAGCTATTTGTTAAGGATTGCATACCAAGGAACCTTTCCGGAGCTGGTGGCTGCTCTGATGCCCTGTCAGTGGGGTTATTGGGAGATTGGCGCCCATCTGGCAGCCTTGGGAGAGCCGGAACATGCTCCGCTGTACGGCCAGTGGATTCGGATGTACTCTTCCCCCGAATTTGCCGAGCTGGCCCGGTCCATTCGATCCTTGGCCGACGGTGTCGCCGAAGAGCCGGCTAAGGGCCAAATCGCCAAGATGCAAGATGCTTACCTGACCAGCATCCGTTTTGAGTTGGGCTTTTGGGACATGGCGCAAAACCTGGAAGGTTGGAAAATCTAGCGTATTTATTAGGCTTTAACGGCCCGGAAAACCAGGCAAGGCCAAGCGAAGTGAATGTCGTCATCCACTTCCTCGATTTCAAAAGCTTCCTTTACCGCCGCAGGGGCGTTCAAGAAATCCCGCCGCAGGGACTCTGCCTCCGCCTTTGGAATGGCGGTGCGGGCCACCCAGCCATTGAACTTTAAGTGGATGCTGGTGTGCACCCGATCAACCATGTCCAGTCCCCGTTCGGCTACCAATTCCTGGATTGCCGAGGCTTTGCGATTTTCTATGTGGCTGTAGTCTCGCCGGAGCTCAATTTCTTCCATCCAGTCCCTCACGGAACTGTCCTCGGGAGCGACGCTATCAGCGATTAACAGCGCGCCGCCCACTTTCAAAACACGGTGCGCCTCGGTTATGACTGCCTGGTAGTCGCCAAAATGATGGGCCGCCATTCTAGAACCGACGATGTCCAAAGAACCGTTGGCGAAAGGCAAGGATTCAGCAGAGTTTTGGCACAGAGCCAGGTTGGTTAAACCCCTTTCGTCGCCGATGCGCTGGGTCTCCCTGAGCATGGGTCCGGCAAGGTCGGTGGCCACGGTCCGGTAATCGAGCCCGGCCATGTTAAATGCGTTGAATCCCGCCCCGGTGCCCAAATCAATAGCCCACTGGGAAGGACTTGAGGCGGCGCCCAGCAAGCCTTTGATGATCTCCAGGCTATCATCGCTCACATGAACCTGACTTAAGGCGTAATCGGCCGCTCTGGCCCCAAATGCGGCTTCGTGCTGGTTCTTACTCAAAACTGGATTGCTCTCTTATTCTCCGGATCTGCGCTGGTTATTGTCATTACGAAAATAAGGCTGGGGTCTTGTGCATCCTTATAGAAATAGTAGAGATATCGGCAGGCAAAAAATACTGGCGCCTGACGCGGCAATGACCGCGTCAGGCGCCAGCCAATTACTTGCCTCCGGTGATGTTAAATCATTACCGGTTCGGTGTTCTTCTGGTAGATCTGGAAGCGCTGCCTCATGGTGTCGGCGATAATGATCCGTCCGGTATCATCGACCTTCACCGCTACGGGCGCCCACAGTACCTTCTCCGGAGTGAAGTCGCGCACACCGTTGCGCTGGCGAATCATATCCGGGTTGGACTCAATCTTAGCAATGCCCCACTTGGACAAGCCTGCATCGCCAGTGAACTGGGTGATGAAGCGACCGTCGGGAGTCAGTACTTGGACGCGGCTGTTCAGCCAGTCGGCCACATAGATGTCGCCGTCTTTGTCCACTGCAACGCCGGTCGGTCGGTTAAATGTGCCGACAGGTGCGTCTAATACACGCATGCCACCATTGCGGCGCATGTTGGTCGCGTCGCCGCCGGTTCCGGGCTTGCCAAAGCTGGCCAACCACTTTCCGTCGGAGGTGAAAGACTGAATCCGGTCATTGCGCCAGTCGGCCACGAACACGTTGCCTTCCTTGTCCAAGCCGATGCCCCACGGGATATTCAACTCGCCGGGGCCTTGGCCGAAGCTGCCAAACTGACCAACATATTTGCCGTCCAAGGTGAATTTCTGCACCCTGTGATTACGGCTGTCGACCACGTATACGATGTCGTCACGAATGGCGAGTCCCGCAGGGCGGTCCAACTGTCCATCGCCGGAACCGTTGTCTCCCCAATGGCTCAGATAGTCGCCATCCTTGTTGAAGATGGTGATTCTATGCAGATACTCGTCGGACACGTAGACGTTGGTGTCCTTGTCCAAAGCTATCGAGATGGGCCAGTAGAACTGACCCGGCCGGTCCCCGTAGGAGCCGAACTCGGTGATGTAATCTTCGCCATTCTCGTCCAAGGTGAAGCAGTTGATCCGGACCCCATCGGGCCTGGACTCGTAGGACCGGTTCACCACGTAAATCACGTTGTCGGGGGCTAGAGCGAAGTCCATAGGCTTGCGGAACCCGCTGCCCTGAAACTCGCCGCGTCCGGCCACGAAATTGTAGGTGAACGTCCGGTCGTTGATTCCTAGAAATACGGAAGCCATAGTTGATACCTCCTCAGCGAATGATCGCTGTGGTCGCTCCGTTTCCGTTTGGATAGGACGGAGCGACCTAAAATTTTCGTGCCACCCTAAACCGGGCCCTTACTATGCCGACATCGGCCTACGGCCCGGCTGGAAGGTGATATTGCAATCGACGCTATCGGGCCGATTGCTGGTTTGGTTGCTTACAGGAAACCTAGTTGCTCGTAGCTGCCGCCCACGATGGGTTTGGCATCCAGGCCCATCCACTTCTCCAAAAGCGTGGTGTAGATGGAACGGAAATCCGTGTTGTGTTGCAGGTTTCCCCCGTCTTCCAGTTCATTTGCCTTGAGAGACGGGTACTCGCCGTACAGGCCGCCCTTAACGTTCTCGCCAATGACGAAGGCCACTCCGCCGGTACCGTGGTCGGTGCCGGAGCCGTTGTCCTTGGCTCGGCGGCCAAACTCGGAGTAAAGCAGGGTGGTTACGTTGTCGCTGATGTCCAGTTGGCGCAGGTCCGACATATAAGAGTCTACGTTTACAGCGACGTCGTTCAACAGATTGGAGTGACCCACGGCCTGGTTAGCATGGGTGTCAAAAATGTTGTAGGGAGCGGTGGTGAAGAACACGCGGGTGCCGAACTGGGCATTGTGCACTTGCACCATATCTTTTAGATAGCCGCCGATGTTGCCCAGCAGGTACTCAATCTCGGAGTTGTATTTGGCTGGGGCGGTGCCGAGAATATCGGCGCCCTTCATGGCTTCGATACCGGTGCGGCGGATGAAGTCGTTGACTGCGCCCTTACCGATGGCGGGGGCGTACATTCGACCAAACAGGTCCAATGCTTCTTCTCGCTCATTCTCTTTCTCGATATCGGTCAGCAGGCCATAGCTGTTGAGGTCTCCCACAGATGCTACGGGGACGCCTTCCATGGCCAGTGAGCGGGGCATGCCGCGACCGAAGTTGACGGCGGTCAGAACATTCTCACCGGTGGGATCGAGAGCCTTAATCACCCGGCCCAACCAGCCTTCAACGCCCAGCGTATCTGGTTCGCAGGTGGCCCAAATGTCCATCGAGCGGAAGTGGGACAGGCTGCCATTGGGATAGCCTACGCCCTGAATGATGGCCAATTTACCTTGGTCCCAATATTTTTTCAGCGGGGCGAAAGACGGGTGCAAGCCAATCTCATTGGTCAGATGCACAATCTGGTCTTCGGGGATGCCCAAGGCTGGTCGATTGTCACGGTAATTGGGGTCGTTGTAGGGAATAACCGTGTTCAATCCATCATTCCCCCCGGAGAGGGAAATTACTGCCAGAACAGGATCTTTTTTGGTAGAAACCATTGTCGTTCCTCCGTTTCGTTTCAGACCTTCAATTTACTTTTCTGTCTGTTTTTCAGATTCTAGTCTCAGTACTCGTTCCAAGAGGTTTCGTTCCAGGAACGCCGCTTAACCGAATTGGAATTCGGAAGTGGTGGCAATCATCTGGAAGGTCTCGCCAGCCCTTCTGGTGAAGTCAGCGCGCTCGGCGTCACTACCGTGTCGCAACTCTCCGCCCTCGGATACGTGGGTGACCAGTTCATTCCTGGTCTCGTCGGCAACGGTCATGGGCCCTACCAGGTCCAAGCAACCGTCCACCAGTTGATCCGCGTTCATTGTCTCGCCTTGGGCCATGAGGCGCTGAATCAGGGACATGACGCCGGGAAGCTCGGTGTTGCCAAGCATTCCGGAGGCGAAATTGATTCGGTCTATCAAGCTGCCGCTGTTGATCCACTCGGGACCCGTGTGCCAACCTTCTACCGTGGGAGGATTCAGCAAATCCAACCCCATGTATTTGGGTTCCATGGCCACAAAGAACAGGCCGGGCTTGGGCTCGGTGTGTTCCTTAACCAAGCGAACCGTTCCGATTACAACGTCGGCAGGGCTCTTAACCTTGGCGAAGTGAACCGCCTCAGACTTGAAGAAGTCGGAGGTGAAGAGGGCCTTTAGCATGGCGCCAATCTCGTATCCGGAGTCGAAGTAGGCCTTCTCCAGGATCTTGATTGCTTCCGGGTCTCGGGGCTCGGAGAGCGTCCAAGACGGGACGGGCAATTCGTCGGCCACGAAGAAGTCGTAGAGTTTGCGGGAGACATACCGGGCGGCAGCGGGCTGCTTGCAGATGATGTTTACAATGTCCTCGCCGTTCCAATCCCCAGTCTCACCCAAGAATGTCTTATCGCTGTCATCGTGATCGGCCGGGTCAAATCGGAACTCGAATGGACTACGTCCGTTGGGGAAGACGGGAATGGTGGGGGCCAGGTTCCAACCGGTGAACGCCCTAGCACATGCTTTAACGTCGTCTTCGCCGTAATTGGCCTTTCCGTCCATGCCTACGCCCAAGGAGAACAACTCAAGCAGTTCCCGTCCGTAGTTCTCGTTTACGGCAACCTTGTGGCTCTCGATGTTGTCCAGGTAGTAGAGCATGCAAGGGTCTGTGGAAAGCCACAGCAACAAATCTCGGAAGTTGCCCATGCCCTTTTCACGGAAGGTGTCGTACTGCATGGCGGTTGTCCGAGCATTATCCACTTTGTTGTCGCCAGCGCAGAAAATCATGTGCCAGAAGAGGGCCATTTTCTCTTGCAACTGGTATTTGTTGTTAATCATCCGATAGACGATATCCGTCTGCGGAGTCTCAACAGCCGCGACATTGAGGTACGAAGGATAGGCTCGAAAAAGCAGGTCTTCCTCGACTCCCGCCCCGTCTCCAGGCGACAAATATTCCTGTACTACGCTGTCATAGCCTTGAGCCACTCTGGCCTCGATCTCGTCACGGCTTGCGCCAAACCCGGCCCGGCGCAAGAAGTGTGCCATCAATCCAATGTCTTTGTCAGCCATCAATTCCCTCCTTTCCTTCCTCGCTCCTAATTTTTTCTGATACTAAATTTCGGTTTTCAGGTAAATTGCCCTGACGGCAATTAGTATAAAGCGATCCCAGAATCTTCTATATAGTAACAAGCGCGACTAGGACTATGTCCATGACACGCCTGAGAAACGGCCTGCGAGATGCTTTAGTCACATATTAAAGACCTTTGGCGAGCCGCTGTCAATCATTCATATGCAATAATCACAATAAGTTAATATCTATTATCTTCTTGTACCTGCCCCCAATTTGAGTCGATTCCCCATGTCAATGTTCACATTGGTGGCGCTGAGACTACCGGAACGCCTGAGAAAGTGTTGCAGCCTCTTGGCTACTTGATGGTCCAGCGGCTCGATAACCTAGTCGTTCAAGAAGATATAGGCAGCGGCGTTGGTGGGTGTTAAGTCGCGGTGGGTATGGCCCTTGCCGGTAACATCCTCCATCAGCCGTATGTCTCCAGCACAGAATATCTGCTTCGATCCGTCGCTCGTGCCTATTTCAACCTCGCCGGAAAGGTGAATAATCAGCCTCCGGTCCGGTAAAGGGTGAAAGTCCATGTTTCTTGGTTCGGAAAAATGCTGAATTTTCACTTCCTTTAGGTTCTGAATGGCACCCAATTCCGGCTGATGCGCCACGTCTAGCTCCTCGAAATGGCTCTCTCCGTCGGCCCCGGCAAATACTCGATAAAATCCCATGACTGTCCTCTCCTATTGGGGTTTATTTGAAAGTCTTTATTAGCATTTAATCGAAGAGTTGATACGCGGATTGGATAATACACAGAGAATCGCCAAGTACTATGGCCTATGACTGTTGCCCAAGATTCTTGATCAATTTTGATGATAGTTGATTCATATTATCAATATTAGTGAAGCTCAATATTAATGAAGCCCGATCCAATCCGCGTACCCAAACCGAGCAGCATATCGGTTTGACCTAACACAGCTTTCCCCGATTATAATTGTTAGCCATGATTGTTATTAGCTTGACCGGTAGTGCTAATTGCCAAATCAAACTATAGTAGAAAAATTCCGCAGCGCCCGTGGGAATTCGTCGCTGGCCGTGCTGGAAGGGTTTCACCCGTTGAAGCACGCGATCCGCTTCGGTGCCCAACTGGAGCTTGTGGTCGGCGTTAGCCCGGGCGAGTTGTCTGAATTGGGCGAGGAATACGGGCCCGATATCTCTTCCGTTTTGGAAAGCCAACTAACGCTGGTGCCACATGAAGTTTTCCGGCAACTGGCTCCGGTACCGCCACCCACAGGAGTGATTGGTATCGCCAGGCGAACAGCCGCCTCTCTGACTGAAATGCTCGGTGACCACACCGAAGCGCCCATCGTACTGCTGGAAAACCCCAGAAACATGCTGAACATCGGGGCAGCTATCCGTGTGTCGGCGGCAGCGGGCGCTGCGGGGGTGATAACCACCGGCAACCAAGACCCTTGGCACCCTGCGGCCATCATTGCTTCGGCAGGCTTGCATTACGCCCTGAACGTCGTCCGGGCCCAGGCTCTTCCAGATTCCGACCGCCCGTTGGTGGTAATCGACCCCCAAGGCGAGCCACTGCGACCAGGTTCTATACCCGCCAATGCCATCTTGGCCTTCGGAGCGGAGCGTCAGGGCATAACTCCCGCGCTGATTGCCTCGGCGGACAAGTCCATCTCCATTCCTATGTGCCAGGGCGTCTCCAGCCTCAACCTGGCCACCGCCGTGGCCGTGGTTCTTTATAGCTGGAAACTGGGAAAATAAATAGCCTAAGTTTCTGGGCCTTGACCCCATTCTATGGGCTGCCGAATCACTAGAAATAGTCGCTAAAACGAAAAACTTTGTAAATCTCAGAAGCTAGTCGTGTAAAGGAAATAGTGCCTTGGACTGGACGGTATATATTTTGAAATGTTCCGACGGAACACTTTACACCGGCATTACCAATGATTTGGAGCGCCGTATGGCGGAGCATAATGCGGGACAGGGCGCTAAATACACTATGGGCCGCGGTCCTCTTCAACTTGTCTATCAGGAGATTTTCCTAGGGAGGGGCCTGGCCTCAAAACGTGAAAACGAAATAAAGAAGTTGAACAGGAAATCAAAGTTTCTGCTTATTTCCACGAAATAAGGAGTCCTTTTACCACGGTCCATTCTCATTTTGGCAAAGGTGGTAATATGTTGCCAATCAACGAGCAGACGAGGCCAAACTATGCGGGAAAATGATTGAAGAATTGGGACTGGGACTCGTGCGTACCAACTCACCCGCCAAAATGGGTAAATGGTCCTCCCTCGCCGAAAAACTGGGCTATGACAGCGTGTGGATTGCCGAAGACTACTTTCAAGGAGGGGCATTCAGCATAGCCACCGCCTGCGCTTTAGCTACTAATCGAGTGCGGATTGGCATCGGCGTCGTTAACCCCTTCACGCGTCACCCTGCGCTGGTTGCGATGGAAACCGCTTCCTTGGACATCCTATCAAAAGGCCGAGTTACCTTGGGCTTGGGAACGGGAAGTCCCGGTTGGATGCGGCAGATGGGTATAGACTTCACGGCGCCCCTATCGGCATTGCGAGAAGGCTCACAAATAATTAGGCGGCTGCTACAAGGTGAAAAACTTACCTTTGAAGGACGCTGTTTCTCGATTAATGGAATCCAGTTGGACAGCCCAACCTACAGCCAGCGGGTACCCATATATTTGGGCGTAAAGGGCCCTCAAACCCTGACGCTGTCCGGAGAACTGCTTGGTCAAGTTGCCGACGGCGTGTGTCTATCCATCCTAACCTCTGTTCCTTATGTGGGTTTCGCCAAAGAACGAATCGCGAAGGGCATACACAAAGCGGCGAGCAGTACCGCGGCGAACAGTTCTAAAGAAACCAATATTGCCGCCTATCTACCTATCGTGATTGATAGAAACGACGAGAAAGACTTTGCGGCTCTACGCTCGTACATTGCCAAATACATCACCCTAATGGGGGTTCAACCCATATTGGTGGAAGCGGGCATGACGCCAGAGCGAATAGGACAGTTTCGTGATGCGGCTGAACAAGGAAAGGACCCATCGAATTTGGTTTCTGATGACCTGATTGAGACCTTTGGCGTGGCTGGCTCGCCGGAGGCGTGCTTGAGCCGTTTGCAGGACTATATTCAGGCCGGGGTCAACACCATCATCGCCTGCGAAATCCCTGGAATCCCCATTGAAGTAACAGCACATAGCATCGCCGAGCACATATTGCCCCGGCTGAGGTGAAGGTTTTGCGCTTTGGACTAGGAATCCCCACGGGAACAGAAGGGCTGATGTACCCGATTCCTTACGCCAGCGCCCTAGATAATGTGCGGTTGGCCAAAGAAGCGGAGCGTCTGGGATTTGACTCGGTGTGGGGCAACGACCATATGACGGTGCAAAACTACGTGGCGGCGGAAACGTCGCAGCCTCCGAACTATTACGAGCTGTTGACCGTGCTCACCTACATCGCCGCTTCGACTCAGCGCATAAAACTAGGTACAGCATTGTTGGTTCTCCCCTTCAGGAATCCGGTGGTGGTGGCCAAGCAAGTGTCGACCATGGACCAACTTTCGGGCGGTCGAGTCCTATTGGGCGTGGGCATAGGCGCTTACCGAGAAGAATTTGAAGCGGTTTTTCATGGCCGACGAGCCCACCGTGGCCGCATGGTGGAAGAAGGTATCCGGGCTCTGCGGAACTTGTTCGACCAGGAGCAATCCAGTTTTGAAGGCGAAAGTTACTGCTTCAAAGACATCCGCTCCTATCCAAAGCCCTTGCAGGAAACACTGCCTATCTATTCCGGGGGAAACTCTCTTGGCGTTCGCCAGCGGGCCGCCGAACTCTGTCAAGGTTGGTTGCCAGCGGTCCTCAGCCCCGGTGAAGTGGCCAGCGGTGTTGATGATATCAATAGGTTTGCTGAGTCAATCGGCCGGGATGTCAGCGGCCACGACATTGCCCTTCAATTGACAGTCACATTGGGTAAGACCCACGAAGAGGCTTTGAAGAAGTTTCACGCTTCTCATCTTTACAAGCACCTGGAATCCTTAAAGAAATCGACGCTTCGTGACCAGCAAGGCGGCTACGAGGAACGTAACCTTATTGGCACGGCCGATGACATCTGCGAGCAGGTCAGAAGTTACCAACAGGCTGGGGTCACCACGATGGCCGCTCTACTGTTCACCGAACCCACCGTGGATGAGACACTGGAGACTATGCAAAACTTTTCCCGTCAGGTGATCTCGAACTTCGAATGATTCGTTAGGTTACCTGTATACGAGTCAAAATTAGAGTTTCATTGCTAATATCACAGCTATTAACAGAACATATATTAAGGAGGCGCTATGCAAGAGTTGAGACAACGGATACAAACAGCCCTGAAAGCCGAAGGATTGGATGCCATAGTTGCCAGCGCTCCCGAGAACGTCTTTTACGTCAGCGGGTACCGCAGTCTGGCCAGCAGCGTTATTCGTGGCGTTCAGATTTACGCAGTGCTCAACTCCCAGTCGCTGGCATTAGTGCTCTCTAGGGCGGATGTGCCTTGCGCCCTCGAAGCTGGCCTTTCCGAGGATGAGCTTTTCAGCTACGGTGGATTTCATTTCGACTTGGAGGAACCCGATCATCCCAAGGGGTTCCCAATGGAGATACAGACGGTGTTGTCCCGCTCTTATGGCACGCCGATGGAAGCGCTCTCGGCGGCTTTGGACCAAATGGCCGGGAGCAGCAAGGGCGTTGCTGTTGATCGTGGAGGTGTATCCCTGGAGGTCTGGGAAGGACTGACAAACCGTTTTGGGACACCCCAGGTTAGGGACGCCGCCGATATTTTCCGGACAGTCCGCAGAACCAAGACCGAAGAAGAAGTGTCACGAATCGAAAGAGCGACACGAATCTCTGAAGATGCGATATTTGCCACCTTGGACCAGGTCAGAGAGGGTATGACCGAGCAGGAGATGGTCCAGATATTCGAGCAACAAGAGCTTAAGGACGGGGGTCGGCCTTGGTTCACCGTAATCGCCTGCGGGGAGCGGGCAGCATTCGCCGATTCGCCAGCAACGTCCCGGCCTCTTAAGCGGGGCGACATCATCCGCTTCGACGTCGGCTGCACCTACGGTGGATACCATTCAGACATCGCTCGCACTGCGGTGTTCGGTCCACCTACAACCAAGCTGGTGGATTATTACAATGCCATCTTGGCTGGAGAACAACAAGAATTTGAATTCCTGCGTCCTGGTGTGCCTGCCAGCGAGGTTTTTAATCGGGCTATGGAAACGGTGAAGTCGGAAGGCATTCCCCACTACAAGCGTCATCACTGCGGACACGGCATCGGCTTGGAGGTTTACGACCCACCGCTGATTGGCCCCAACGATCAAACCTTGTTGGAAGAAGGTATGGTCTTCTGCCTTGAAACCCCCTATTACGAGATTGGGTGGGGAGGACTGTTGGTTGAGGACACGGTAGTAATCACCAAAGATGGGGCTCGCATGTTCAACCAGCGACCCAGGGAATTGCAGATTGTAGAATAGGCATATTGTTGGCGAGTAGGACGTAGAGTAAGTAATGGCGACAACCAAAAATATACTGGAGTGTCTGCGTTGCGGCACCGGATACCAGGACCCTTGGATGTTCGAGGGGTGCCCAAAATGCGCCGAAGAGGGCCACAACGTAAATCTGTCCGCAGTGCTCCCAGTTGGCTCAGAAACATGGCCGGGATTCTTCAGAGCTAACGAACAACCAAACGGAGAGCCTGGTTGGGATGGCTTGTGGCGATACCGGGATATGATGCCGGTAGGTCACGACTATATAACCACCCTAGGTGAAGGCCAAACGCCATTACTCAGGTTAGAGAACTTGGGCGAAAGTCTGGGTATGGGCGCGCTCTTTCTTAAAGATGAAGGACGCAACCCAACATGGTCTTATAAAGACCGTTTTTGCAGCGTGGCTGTGTCAAAAGCCAGAGAATTGAAAGCCAAGGTAATCACGATCAGCACTAGCGGGAATCATGGCGCTGCCACCGCCGCTTATGCGGCCAAAGCGGGGCTACCCTGCGTTGTCTTTACCATTCCTGATGTTCCGGACACGATAAAGACACTGATGCAGGTCTACGGTGCCTACCTTATTGTCGTACCCACAGCCCAAGACCGGTGGGCTTTAATGCGTCAGTGCATTGACCAGTTTGGCTGGTATCCGGCGAGCGGCTACATGAATCCGCCTGTGGGCAGCAACCCTTGGGGGATTGAAGGCTACAAAACCATCGCATATGAAATTGTAGCGCAACTGGGCGGCCGTTCCCCCGAGTGGGTCATCGTGCCCACAGCCTACGGCGACGGCCTGTACGGCACGTGGAAAGGATTCAAGGAATTAAAAGCAATGGGCGCGATCGACCGGTTGCCCAAGATGGTTGCCGCCGAGCGTTTTGGGCCACTGGCTCGTACATTAGAATTGGGCTCGGAGCAGGTCTCCCAAGTTGAAGCGTCATCTTCGGTGGCCTTCTCCATCGCCAACGGTATCAGTACCTATCAGGCGCTGAAAGCTTTGAAGGAGTCCGGTGGTCTCGCCATCACCGCTTCGGACGAAGAAATCATGGAGATGCAAAAAACGTTGGCCTCTTCGGAAGGAATCTACGGGGAAGCTTCTTCCGTCATTGCCCTAAACATTGCGGCCAAGTTACGCACTCAAGGCCAAGCCGCTGCTGATGACACAGTAGTCGCCGTCTTGACGTCATCGGGGTTGAAAGACACCGTCGCCACAGCCGAGATACTACCGCCTCCGCCCCAGATTGCACCCGAATTGGCCGAGTTACGCCAGGCCCTGGAGCAGACCTATGATTTCACGGCTGAGTTGGGCTAGACGCTGAAAATCAATACTACAAGTTCATCAAGTCTCTTACCGGTGTGAATTCGGCGGTCGAAATTCCCTGAAACGGCAAGAAAAGCTGGTGCAGCTTTGCATAGTCGTCTGTTTCCACGATGAAATACTGGGTGTGGGCCATCTGACACTGTACCGCTGCGATTAATTCGATTCCCACTTCCGCCGCTCTAGCGGGCCAATCTGTGACTGGAGGGCCTCCCCGCGGGCCCGGGCAGCTTTCCGGCGAATGTGTGAGTGTGGCGTGGAACCTCATAATCCGACCTCCTGCAAGAACTGCGTTGCGGACGGTGGCACGGTGGCCTATGAATATGGGCGCTGGTTTACAAGAGATGAGAGGGAGAAAAATTCTGGTCGGGGCGGGCAGATTCGAACTGCCGACCTCCTGGTCCCAAACCAGGCACCCTACCGCTGGGCCACGCCCCGACTGATTTAACCAAGAGCTTTATTTCGCTAAGGGCTGCTAAGCGTGCAACCCAGGAAATTAAACACCCTCTCCCTAGGGGAGAGGGCAAAGGGATGGGCGTATCCCATCGCCGTTTAACCTATATCCATAATTTTATTTTGAACGAAACCGTTCCGCGCCCTGAGGAAATTGCTCTCACCTAAGCAGGGGAAATGGTACCCCCTGAGAGGGTCGAACTCTCGTCTCCGGCTCCGGAGGCCGGCACTCTATCCACTGAGCTAAAGGGGCACGTTCTCGAGTGAACCTGCCGGTCAACTTCCCAGACTAAGAATATCACGCTGTCTAGGCGGCATCAAGCCAGTTGAGCCCAAGCGAAAGGCTAAAATATATCCGACTGTACCTCGGGTTACACCGGGTGGTCAATCTCCTGTTTCGGCTCGTGCGCGCCTCGCTAAACCATCTTTCTCCCGCCCTTCCAGTTTCTTTTTGATGCGGTCCAACTTGCCCCCGTGATCCATGAATAATCCGAAGGCTATCGACGGCATCCAGACCAGGTTCATCAGCACGAAAGGCCAGACCACCGGAACCAATAGCACCAACCACCGGTAGTTCTTTCGGAGAGACGGGTATACCAGATCCGTGCCCTTGGTCACTCGTGTTGCCACGCCTAATAGCGTCGAGTCCTGCCTGTCCGGTTCCGGCGTCACCTGCTCCAAGTCAAAGAACTCGACCCGGTGCATCAGTCCGTTCTCCCCCATAATCCGGTATTCTAGGCGCTTATCGATCTCGGCCTCAGTCATCGTGCGCACGATGGTCTTAGTGGTATTTATGGTAGCGGTGCCCAATGTCCCTACGGTTACAGTGTCACAGACCTCCAGTTTCTGAAAAGTGGATCCCAGCTTGACGCCACCTGGAGTTCCTAAATACTCTTTCGCATCGTTGTCCCACTCTCCGTGCAAGGAGAAGTCGGCCAAGTATTGATAGACCTGGCTGACCGGCAGTCCAATTACTTTTGAATTCTTGACTCTGATTCGAACCATGGCGATTCCTCGACGTTTTCAGGCAATATAATCAGGGCTTAATTCGAACCCTGGGCAGGCATTTTTACCTTATCAATTCTGTTCCAGACATACTCGCTGCTTGCAACCTTGGATGCCGGTGGACAAGAAAAGGGACCGGTAATAGACTGGGAGTGATTCAAGCCGAACATTAGGCTCAGTAAATCTATCTCGACAAATCTATCTCAAAAGGAACCAATCATGCCCGTTTTCACACCCGAATACCTGCGCAAAGTCGCCTATAACATCTACGTGGCCAAAGGCACCCCGGAACATGAAGCGGAGATTGTAGCCACCCACCAAGTAAAGGCCAACCTCGTGGGCCACGATTCCCACGGCGTCATCCACATTCCCGAATACGTTGAGCGCATAAACAAGGGCCACATCATGCCCGGAGCAGAATTCGTGGTGGAAAGGGAGGCTCCCTGCACTGCGGTTATCAACGGAAACTGGGGCTTTGGCTTTGTGGTCACGGAGAAGGCAATGGCCATGGCCATCGAGAAGGCTAAGACCCATGGAGTGGCGGCAATCACCGTTCACTACCAGAGTCACATCGGCCGCTTGGGCGACTACGCCACCATGGCATTGAATGAAGGGATGATTGGAATGATTACCGCCGATTCGGGGGCTGGACCCAAGGCGGTAGCGCCCTTCGGCGGCAGGGCTCGCCGGTTGGGAACCAACCCCATTTGCATCGGTATGCCCAGCGATTTGGAAGGCCCCGTGCTGTTGGATATGGCTACTAGCGCGGTGGCTCAAGGGAAGATTGGCTTGGCTCGCAACCGGGGCGAGGATGTGCCTCCCGGTTGGATTATCAACAAGGACGGCGACCCCACCACCGACCCCAACGAATATTTTGGCGGAGGGGCCATCTTGCCCGTGGGCGCCGACCAAGGGCATAAAGGCTACGGGCTGTCTTTCATGGTAGAGGTGTTCTCCGGCCTGCTCACCGGTCTGGGCTTCGGCATTGACCCCCAAGCCAAACACAATGACGGTTGCTTCATCAGCGTGTTCAACGTGGAGCATTTCCGGTCCCTAGCCCAGTTCAAAAGCGAAGTACAAGAGTTCGTCAAATTCGTGAAGACTTCACCACCAGCGGCGGGATTCACCGAGGTACTTTACCCCGGGGAGATTGAGCATAATACCGAGCAACGCCGTCTTAATGATGGCATATTTGTTGAGGACGAGACCTGGGAGCAAATAACCGGAATCATGAATGAGTTAGGGGTCGAAGCTTAAATACCTTTGGGGATTTTTTTGGGGTGGAACATGATCCGGCAGGCATATAAGGATTCAGCGGAGTTTTTTCTAAAAACGTTAACCCAAGTTCCTGGCGATGCCTGGGCATCTCCCGGTTTGGGCGAGTGGACGCTTCAGGAACTGGTGGGGCATACCTATCGGAGTTTCGTGAATTTGGAGACCTATGCCGCCACACCCGGAACCCAAGTAGACCAGAATGACCCCGTCGATTATTTCTTGGCGGTTCGGGGAGGCCAAGCGAATCCGGCCACCGTGGCCCAAAGAGGACGGGAAGCCGGCCAAGAACTCGGGGAAGAACCGGTGACCCGGGTGAATGCCGCAGCCCAACAAGCCGCGAAAGTCCTGGATGGCCTGACCGACGACGCAATTTTGACCACGCTGGTGGGTGGGATGAGATTGATTGACTACCTGCCCAGCCGAATATTCGAGTTGACCGTTCACACGTTGGACGTAGCTAAAGCCATCGGAGTAAAGGAAGAACCGCCTTCGGCCGCCATGAGAGTCACGCTACATCTGATGGCTGACCTGGCAGTGGCCAGCGGTGTAGGCGCGGATTTGGCCTTCGCAGTCACCGGGCGCTTGTCCCTGCCGCCCGGATATTCTGTTCTCTAATGGTGGGCATTGTTCGGACCTCGCCCCGCTAACCTTTCTCAATAGCAAGCCTGAGTTTTCTTAATAACGGTATCTGGGCAATCTTGGCTTCATCCAGGTCTTCCCAGTAGATGCCTCGGGGTTTGGGGGTTTCCGACTGGCACGGAATTACTTCTTCGGGCGTAACCACATAATCCAAGGGGACGTCGTGGTGAGTCCAAGGCAAGCGTTCATTCAGTAGCTGGACGCCGTGGACAGTGGTAACCACCGGGGTTTCCGGCTTAACCACACCCACCGCCGCCGCCAGCCCGTACTCCAAATCAGCGAATCCTCCGCCCTTGCCGATGCGCGTGCCCTGCCGGTTCACCGCCACCGAGCCGGATATCACCAGGTCCACCTGCCGCATGTCTTCAAAGTGGACCAATTTGCCGTAGGTAAATGCGCCCTTGATGGTTGCGGCTTTGGCCGGTGGGGCTTTTAGCGCCGCCGGGTCTAACTCGATAAAGCACTGCTCGCTACGCAACCGGGGCACGGCCATATAGAGCACCTTTCCTTCCTCCAAAGCCCTCTGGCGTAGCGGTCTTTGCGGTCGATCCGGGTTGCTCTTTACCGCCTTGGCATTTTGCCAAGCAGGCAGGCTGAAAACAAGGTTGGCCGCTTCTTCGTTTCCGTAGAAATCGGGTATACGGTCGTGGACTTGCTTGGAGCGCGCCGCTCCAGTCTCCAGCATGGCATTCCAGACCATTTCCCGAAAAAAGTGTTTATCCTTCTCTTTCACTGCTCGTCCCTTCCAGTTATCATCCCATGCACGTTAGCAAAGCTTACTACCAAGATAATGCTTATCCGTCCAGGGCAACAAGTCTAATCAGACGTCAATCTTCGTTTCCGTGATCGAATGGTGTATGCAATTAATGCGGAACCCGTCGCATTGCTGACGGAAAGCGGCTGTGCTATAATGGCCGGGATGTTATTGAGAGGATGAAGAACTAAAAGCTAGAGATGCTAGACACAGAATCACGAGCGCAAGTCACCCAAGAATACCGACTCCACGAAAAGGACACCGGCTCCACTGAGCTTCAGATAGCCATACTGACAGAGAAGATTCGTCAGCTGACAGACCACCTGCGAGTCCACAAAAAGGACGTTCACTCCCGCAGGGGATTGGTCAACATGGTGTCCCGACGTCGGCGACTACTTAAGTACCTCACAGCTGAGGACGTAGCTCGTTACCAGGCTTTGATCGCACGTTTGGGCTTGCGCCGCTAGTCCATTCCCCCCTTGAAACAACACCCAAGTGGGTGTTGTTTTCACGTCTAGCCTTTGTCCTACTACAAAATTTATTAGAACATCCTAGGTATTACTATGCCCAACACAGTCCAACGAACCATAGGAGCAGAAGAGCTAATCATCGAGACCGGAAAGCTTGCCATGCAAGCCCACGGAGCGGTGACCGTCCGCTACGGCGAAACAATCGTTCTGGCCACAGTGGTCATGTCGGAGAAGCCCCGTTTCGAAGACATGGATTTCCTACCATTAACCGTAGATTACGAAGAAAGGCTCTACTCCGCTGGGAAGATTCCTGGCAGCTTTTTCCGCCGGGAAGGCCGACCCGGACAGGAAGCCACCCTATCAGCCCGGCTGACTGACCGGTCGATTCGCCCCCTTTTCCCCAAAGGCTTGTTCAACGATGTCCAAGTCACGCTTACAGTTCTGTCGGCCGATCAGGAAAATCCACCGGAAATTCTGGCCATGGTTGGCACTTCGGCGGCGTTGTCCATATCTCAGATACCCTTCGACGGTCCCATCGGCGCATCCAGGCTGGCGTATAAAGACGGCCAATACATAATCAATCCAACCTACCAGGAGATAGCGGATAGCCAACTGAACCTGATTGTAGCCAGCACATCCGAAGCAATCATGATGGTGGAAGCGGGTTCTGATGAGGTATCGGAGGAAATAATCCTGGAAGGCATTCGCCGGGCTCATGAAGCAAATCTAGCCACAATCGACCTGATTTCAGAGCTCTCCGCCCAGGTTGGCAAGACCAAGCTGGACCCGCCAGTGATTAGTGACATCGCAGATGCACTAAATAAGGAAATAAATGATGTCCTGAATGGCCGCTTGGTTGCCCTGCTGGAAGAGAACGCAGACAAGGCTACCAGGGAAGCCGGTGAAGACCGGCTGAAAGACGAAGTGAAGGAGAAATTGGCCGAGCAGTACACCTCCAGCCAAATCTCCGACGGTTTCAAGAACATACTCAAGTATGAAGCCCGGCGCCGAATCTTGGACCGCGGTGTCCGTCTCGACGGCCGGAAACCCGATGAGATTCGCCAAATCAGTTGCGAAGCCGGGGTTTTGCCCCGGACTCACGGTTCGGGCTTGTTCCAGCGAGGCCTGACCCAGGTTCTGTCCACAGTCACCCTGGGTTCCATGAGCATGAAGCAAACCCTGGACACCGTTGGCCCAGAGGGAACCAAGCGCTTCATGCACCACTACAACTTCCCGTCGTTCTCGACCGGCGAAGCCCGCAGGGTTAGCTCTCCAGGCCGCCGGGAGATTGGACACGGCGCATTGGCTGAGCGAGCAATCCTGCCAATGCTGCCCAACGAAGATGATTTCCCCTACGCCATCCGGATTGTCTCGGAGGTTCTCAGCTCCAACGGTAGCACCTCCATGGCCAGCGTATGTGGCTCCACATTGGCGCTGTTGGACGCCGGAATCCCAATCAAGAAACCCGTGGCTGGCATCGCCATGGGCCTGGTGACTGAGGAAGGCGGCAAATATGCCGTTCTGAGCGACATCCAGGGCGTGGAAGACTTCTTGGGCGACATGGACTTTAAGGTCGCTGGCACAGCAGATGGGGTGAATGCCCTTCAGATGGATATCAAGCTAAAGGGCCTCGATTCCAATATCTTGAAAGAAGCACTGGAGCAGGCCCGAGTGGGCAGACTGCACATCTTGGATAAGATGAACCAAGCGATCAGCCAGCCTCGGGAGCAGATGAGCCCTTATGCGCCCAAGATGGTCCGCTTCAAGATTGCCGTAGATAAGATTGGCGCAATGATTGGGCCCGGTGGACGGGTCATCAGAGGCATCATAGAAGAAACCGGCACCTCCATTGACGTGCAAGACGACGGCACGGTTACCATCGGCGGCATTGACGCAGCCATGATGGAACAAGCACGTTCCAAGGTGGACGCCCTGACTCGCGAACTGGCCGTGGGGGATATCTTCACCGGCAAGTTCACCCGCATAACCAACTTCGGTGCCTTCGTTGAGTTGGTTCCAGGTCGTGAGGGTTTGGTGCGTTCTGGCGATTTCGGTGCCATGGACTCGGAAGAAGTTAAAGTGGGCAACGAAATCACGGTGGTCATACAAGAAATCGACGCTCAGGGCCGCTTGAACCTGTCTCGCCGAGCTCTGTTCAGTGAAGAAGGCCCCGAACCCGTCCTACCCCAGGGTGACTCGCGGCCAAGCTTTGGCCGAGGCGGTGGACGCCCCGGCGGTGGCGGTGGCGGTGGCGGACGTCCCGGTGGACCCGACCGCAGGTTCTCCGGCGGCGGACGATAAACGGTAAGTCTCGCCACAAGCCAAGCGTAATCAAGAGCCCCCTGACCCTATAGAGGTCAGGAGGCTCTTTTTTGTTTGAGCATGGGAAAGCGCCGGATAAAAATATACAATCATTGGATCACAATTAGTGGACCACAATTGGTTTGTTACAACAAAAAGCCCATAAAAATCCCATTGAATGACCTACTTCTGAAAGACCAACACTAGGCCGGACTGGTATTGACGTAATTCAAACTTGACCTAGCCCAAGGGATTAGAGCCAGCGTAAGGTATGAAACTTTTGATTGCGGTAGCTGGATTAGCCGTTTTTGGAGCCCTAGCCTGCGGCACACCTTCGACCTTGCCCTCTCCATCCGAGACCGCAGCGACCAACGCAACGGCGACGCCGGAGATCAGGCCGGTTCGAACTCCCAGAATCACCCCAACCCCAATCACGTACGCCCTTGTCCCGACACTATCGCCCCAACCACGTCCCGAACGGACGCCAAACCCAGTGATTGTCATTGCGACTCCCACGCCTACCCATGTCCCTGTCCCAACGCCCACACCGACGGATACACCCACCCCAGCACCAACACCTACTCCAACTCTCAATCCCACACCGATTCCGCTACCGGACCAGACGTCTGCCGCGCCGGTATTAGGCCCGACGCTAGGATCACCAATAGCTTCACCCACGCCAGGGCCCACACCCAACCTTAAGCCAGTGGTGGTCGTCAGCGAGGATATTGTTGGTGAGATTACTTGGAGTTCTTCATTTCAATACTCAGTTACAAACGACCTACAGATTGCTGTCGGGTCCAGTCTGACCATACGGCCCGGAACGTCGGTGAACTTTACAAACGCCACCCTGTTCGT
>Ga0066376_10001139_pt1 | contig 25778 bp, 19 predicted proteins | sample Knorr_S15_td_Bot_FD_77009 | JGI IMG/M metagenome (GOLD analysis project Ga0066376, IMG submission 77009) | Marine microbial communities from Southern Atlantic Ocean transect - Knorr_S15_td_Bottom_ad_5009_LV_A | ecosystem: Environmental > Aquatic > Marine > Oceanic | place: Southern Atlantic... | reverse complement strand
GGGCACGCGGGGTCCCCGCGGAGCGGTCGCGGGGGTTCGGGGCGCAGCCCCGTCTCGCGTGGACGGCGTTGCTTCTTCGGTCACATGCCGCCTGCATGCTCCCTCGTCGCGCCTGGCCACACAGACGCCTCGTCAGAAAACCCCCGTGGACCTTTTTCAGCACCTGCTAGAGGATTTTCGGCGACGGTGATGACTTGCGTGTGTGTGATCGGGCCAGCATAATGGCCATATGTGCATGCGTCGTTTTCTATCTGGTTGTGTGATTGCGGCGCTGGCAGGAGCGGGGCTGGCGGCCGCCGAGCCGCAGCAGCGCCAACCGGTGCCGCGGCCGTTTCCGCGACCGGGAAACCAGAGTCCAGGGGCCAGCGAACCCGTGCGGGAACGACCCGCGACACCCACGCCGGCTCGAGCCCCGGTCGCCTCGGCCCAGAACGTGCCGACCGAAGCGACGCTCGGCCTTCCGATTTACCCGAACGCTCAGTTCCTCACGTCGTACGAGGCGGGTCGGAGCCAGCGGTACTATCTGTTTGGCACCAATTCGAGCTTCGAAGAAATGGTCCGCTACTACGCGGTCATCCTCGACGAGCGGGGTGATCGCGTGTTCGACAGGCCCGCTACGCACATGTTCGAGGTCGGCCGATTCCGGGAGGACGAGATGGCGTTCCCACCCGGGGTGACCGTGAAGGACTACACCTGGAACGGCTCGGAGGGCTACCTGAACCCAGCCGGCGGCGAGCCGGCCCGATTCAGGACCGTCATCCAGATTGTCCCGGCGCCTCCGGGCCAGACCCGGCGTTGACGGCCTCTTCCGCGGCCGCGGTCACGTAGAGTTTCCGCTCCTGGCGGAACTCCGCCGATTTTTCCTCCATTCCGACCCGCATCGCCTCGGTCTCGCTCACGCCCTGCCCGGCGGCGTAGTCCCGCACTTGCTGCGTCAACTCCATGCTGCAGAACTTGGGGCCGCACATGGAACAGAAGTGCGCCACCTTGGCCCCGTCGGCCGGCAGCGTTTCGTCGTGATAAGAACGGGCCGTCTGGGGGTCGAGCGCCAGGTTGAACTGATCCTCCCAGCGGAAGTCGAACCGTGCCTTGGAGACGGCATCGTCCCAGACCTGCGCTCGGGGGTGGCCTTTCGCAAGGTCCGCCGCATGCGCCGCGATCTTGTAGGTGATGACGCCGGCCTTCACGTCGTCGCGGTTGGGTAGCCCAAGATGTTCTTTTGGGGTGACGTAGCAGAGCATCGCCGTCCCGTACGACCCGATCGTCGCCGCGCCGATGGCCGAGGTGATGTGGTCGTACCCCGGGGCGATGTCGGTCGTCAGAGGCCCCAAGGTGTAGAACGGCGCTTCGTCGCACCATTCCAGCTGGTTTTCCATGTTCTCCTTGATCAGATGCAGCGGGACATGGCCGGGCCCTTCGTTCATCACTTGGACGTCGTATTCCCAGGCGATCCGGTTGAGTTCGCCCTGGGTTCTTAACTCCGCGAACTGGGCCTCGTCGTTGGCATCAGCGATCGACCCCGGACGCAGACCGTCACCCAGCGAGAACGAGACGTCGTACGTCTGCATGATTTCGCAAATCTCGCGAAAGTGGGTGTAGGTGAAGTTCTCCTGGTGGTGTTCGAGGCACCACTTGGCCATGATGGCGCCACCGCGAGAGACGATACCAGTGATACGACGCGCCGTCATGGGGATGTAGCGGAGCAGCACTCCCGCGTGCACCGTGAAATAGTCGACCCCCTGCTCGGCCTGCTCGATCAACGTGTCGCGATACAACTCCCAGGTCAACTCCTCCGGGCGGCCATCGACTTTCTCGAGTGCCTGATAGATCGGCACCGTGCCGATCGGCACCGGGGAGTTGCGAATGATCCACTCTCGCGTCTCATGAATGTTCGGCCCCGTCGACAGGTCCATCACAGTGTCGGCGCCCCACAGCGTAGACCAGCGCAGCTTCTCGACCTCCTCCTCGATCGAGGACGACACGGCGGAGTTCCCGATGTTCGCGTTGATCTTGACGAGGAAATTGCGGCCGATCACCATCGGCTCGAGCTCAGGGTGGTTGATATTGGCCGGTATGATCGCGCGACCGCGCGCCACCTCGTCTCGGACGAATTCCGGCTCGAAACCTTCCCGTAGCGCCACGAACTCCATTTCCTCGGTCACGACGCCGCGGCGCGCGTGGTGCAACTGCGTCACGCCACCCGTGCCGCGCCGAGCTGCACGCGAACCGAGCGACGGGAAGCCCGCCGCCTGCCCATCGCGCGGCCGGCGCGGGTGTTCCGTTATCCCCCCTCGGCCGCCAATCCACGACTCGCGCAGCGGGGCCAATCCCTGCCGCACATCACCACCGTGCGGTCCGCTGGTGTCATACACCCGGACCGGAGCCTCCCCGCCTGACAGCGCGATCTCGCGCACTGGCACTCGGACCCGGTCACCGGCGACCATCACTTTACGAGAACCGGGAAACGCCTCCGCGAACCCGTCCACGGGCGACGACGAAAAAGAGAAATTTTCGGCCATATTCGGCACTATAGCACGCGGGACGGGCCGTCCGGTCGGCCCGGATTCGGTCCTCCGCCTATAGTAGAGTTCGTGCTGATTGTCGCCCCGCGCGCGACGACCGCACTCCGCCTATTTTCGTTTTTGCGAAAGGACCTCATGCCCCCGATCACCGATAGTCCGGTGAGCATACGCCAGCGGACCCTCAGCGAATCAGACGCCGCCATCGCCGGCGTGCTCCGTGACGAGACGACCCGACAGAACTCCGGCCTCGAGTTGATCGCCTCGGAGAACTTCGTGAGCCAGGCAGTCCTGGAAGCCGCCGGTTCGGTGCTGACTAACAAATACGCGGAGGGGTATCCAGGACGGCGATACTACGGCGGCTGTGAGTTCGTCGACATCGCCGAGTCGCTGGCGATTCAACGGGCTCTCGCCCTGTTCGGCGCCGACCATGCGAACGTGCAGCCGCATTCCGGCGCCCAAGCGAACATGGCCGCCTATTTCGCGCTCATTGGCGCCGGCGACACGGTACTCGGGATGGACCTGGCGCACGGTGGTCACCTCACCCACGGCCACCCGCTCAATTTCTCAGGCCAGCTGTACACCATCGTGCCGTATGGCGTGCGCCGCGATGACCAGCGCATCGACTATGACGAACTGGAACGACTGGCGCGGGAACACACGCCGAAGATGATCATGGTCGGTGCCAGCGCCTATCCACGAATCATCGACTTCGCCCGCATCCGCCGGGTGGCAGACGAGGTGGACGCAGTGATGGTGACGGACATGGCGCACATCGCCGGTCTCGTGGCAACTGGGGTCCATCCGAGTCCGGTCCCGCACTCCGACATCGTGACGACGACGACGCACAAGACCTTGCGCGGCCCACGCGGGGGTCTCGTGCTCTGCCGCGAGGCGCACGCCAAGGCGGTCAATCGAGCGTTGTTCCCCGGTGTCCAGGGGGGCCCACTCATGCACGTGATCGCGGCCAAAGCGGTCTGTTTCAAAGAGGCGGCGGAACCGGCGTTTAGCGACTATCAGCGACAGACGGTGGCAAATGCCGCACGGCTCGGGACGGCGCTCGCCGACGCCGGCTTCCGACTGGTCAGCGGCGGCACGGACAATCACCTCCTGCTCGTCGACGTGTTCTCGAAAGGCATCACCGGCAAGGTGGCGGAGGCGGCCCTCGGCACGGCCGGTATCACCGTCAACAAGAACGCCATCCCATTCGACGAGAACCCGCCGATGGTGGCCAGTGGAATCCGGATCGGCACCCCGGCCATCACGACGCGCGGAATGGCGGAACCGGAGATGGACCAGATCGCCGACTTCATCGCCCGGGTCCTGGCCGACCCGGAAGACGACGCAGTGGGGACCATGGTCCGGTCCGAAGTCCAGGCCATGTGCGACCGGTTTCCGCTGTATCCAGACGTCGCCGGGCACTAGCGGCCTCTCACTGACCACACCGGCGGCCGAACTTCACACCCACATGGACAGCGCCGAGCACAACGACGAGTCCAGAGAAACGGCTCTGTCACTCGCGGAGCGGGTCGACGCGGCGTTCGCGGCCGACGGCGCACTGGTTGATGCGCTGCCAGCGTTCGAAGCGCGCGACTCTCAACGCGAAATGGCGGTCGGCGTGGCCGAGGTGTTCGAAAGCGGAGGCGTCCTGCTGGCCGAGGCTGGAACCGGAATCGGCAAGACGCTGGCCTATCTGGTGCCGGCCATCCTCAGCCGACACCGGGTCCTCCTCTCCACCGGGACCAAACAGCTCCAGGATCAGATCTTCTACAAGGATCTGCCGGCCCTCCGTGGGGCACTGGAGGTGGACTTCACGGCCACCTACATGAAAGGGCGTGGCAACTACCTGTGCCTCCATCGGTTCGACGCCTATCGCACCGGTGACGAGCTGCGCACCGCGACAGACGAAGGGTACGTCGAGGACATCGCCGAGTGGGCGCGGCAGACCGACACGGGCGACCGCACCGAGATCGAAGACCTGCCGGACGACCTCCCATTCTGGAGTGAGATCTCAGCCACATCCGAAAACTGTGTCGGGACAGATTGCCCACAATACGACGAGTGCTTCGTGACGCGGATGCGCCGGAAGGCGGCCGAATCCGACCTTGTGATCGTGAACCACCACCTGCTGTGCGCCGACGCCGCAGTGCGACAGTCAGCCTATGGCGAGGTCATTCCGACCTGCCACTACGCGGTCATCGATGAGGCACACCAGCTGGAGGATGTCGCAACGCAGTATTTTGGCGTGTCGGTCAGCACCTACCGGCTCGAACGACTGGTCGGCGACGCCAGGCGGTATCTCGACCGAGACCTGGGTGACTCACCCGACCTCGCAGACCACACCAGGGCCGGACTCGATCGGATCGAACGACGGAGCGGGCAGTTCTTCGCCGCCGTCCAGACACATCTCCCATCGGCCGACCGGACGCGCCTCGACGGCGACCTACTGGCTCCGGTGATGGAGCCGGGCCGACAGCTGGCCAGCTCCGTCCGAGCGCTCGAAGAGACGCTCGGCCCGCTCGCGGACCTCTCCGAAGACCTCCGTGCCTTGGGACGTCGCGCGCGCGAACTGAGCGACCAGATTGACTTCGTGCTCGACACGTCAGACGTCGGTTTTGTGTATTTCCTCGAGCGGCGAGGACGCGGCCTGTTCCTGCGGGCGTCGCCGGTCGACGTCTCGTCGATCATTCGAGAGCTGCTGCTCGACCGGATGCAGGCGACGGTCCTGACATCGGCCACCCTCGCGGTGGACGGGTCGTTCGAGTATCAGCGGTCGCGGCTCGGCGTTCTCGACGCGGCCGAGCTCCGGCTCGCCTCGGAGTTCGACTACGCGAATCAGACGGTGCTGTATCTACCCGAAGGAATGCCAGAGCCGCGTGCCGAAGCATTCAGTCGGGCCGCGGCTGAACACATCACCGCCCTGCTGGAGGCTACGCGTGGCCGCGCCTTCGTCTTGTTCACGAGCTACGCGAATCTGCACGAGGTCCACCGCTTGATCGCAACGAACAGCCGGTTTCCCTTGCTGGTGCAAGGCACCGCCCCGCGGTCGGTGCTCTTGCGCAATTTCCGTGCGACCCCGCACGCGGTACTCCTGGCCACGTCAAGCTTTTGGCAGGGCGTCGACGTGGCCGGCGACACGCTGAGCTGCGTGATTATCGATAAGTTGCCGTTCACGCCGCCCGGCGACCCGATCACCGCGGCCCGCATGGACGCCATTGCTCGGGACGGCGGCAACCCGTTCGCCGACTACCAGGTGCCGATGGCCATCCTCACCCTCCTTCAGGGCATCGGTCGCTTGATTCGGCACCGTCAGGACCGTGGTGTGCTGTCGATCCTCGACTCCCGCATACTCACCAAAGGCTACGGCCGGCGCTTTCTGGCGTCGCTCCCACCGTCCCCGATCGTCCGCGAGATTGGCGATGTGGTGCAGTTTCTGACCAAAAAAGGCATGTAGACTGGCACTGTGCGACACGGTACACACACGCCAGGGGAACTGCTGGTCGTGTGCGCGCTCTTGGCCTCATCGGCTCTGAGCGCTCACGCCCAGGATAGTGGCACAGTACGAGGCGTCGTCACCACGCCCGCGGGAGACCCGGTGCCCGAGGTCGCGGTGACAGCCGTCGCTCTCGGCCTCACCACGGCCCGCTACGACGCGACGACGGACGAGTACGGCCGCTTCGAGCAAACGCGTCTTCCGCCAGGCCACTACCGCGTGAGCGCTGACACTGACGACCTCGGCAGTCAGATTTTTCGCGTCCTGGTGCATGCCGGGGGCGCGGCCGACGTCCATTTCGTTCTGGAAGCGGGACGCGCCGCTGCTCCCTGGTTGCGTGCGCCAGGAGACGACCGAGCGGCGGCGGCGGCGTTCGCGTCCGGAGTCCAAGCGAACCGCGCGGGCGACATCGAGCAGGCGATCGCCCATTTCGAAGCGGCGCTGGAAGTGATGCCGTCTTGTGTCGATTGTTATTTCAACATCGGGGTGGCCCACAGTCGCGAGGGTCGATTCGACGACGCGATGGCCGCGTTTCGTGGCGCGCTCGACATCCGATCCGACTACGCCGCCGCCTACTACGGGCTGGCGGACGTCTTGTCCAAACAGAATCGCCCGGAAGACGCGGCCGCCGCGCGTGGAGAGGCCAACCGGATCACGGTCCGCTCGCTCGAGGCGAACCGAGCACGAGCGCAAGACGCCTTGGCCCGCGGCGAAGCGTTCCTGCGTTCAGGCAATGTCGATGACGCGGTGAGACAGTTCGACGCCGCGTTGGCGGCGGACGCCACGCTCGTCGACGCCCACTACTGGCTGGGCCGGGCCCGGGACGTCGCCGGAGACGCCGCGGCCGCCACCCGGTCGTTGACCCGCTACCTCGGAGCGTCGCCGGACGGCGAGTTCGTGGAGGACGCCAGACGCCGCCTCGACGCCCTGGGACGGTAATCGGCCGCGCCGCCAGCCATGGACCTTGCCGGACACCTCGCCGCAAACCTCGCCACCGTCACCGCCCGGGTCGCCACCGCCGCCGCCGGCAGCGGCCGCGCGCCGGCGGATATCCGCCTGGTGGCGGTGTCGAAAACGTTCGGTGTCGACCATGTGAAAGCGGCCGTGTCGGCCGGTCTCCTCGAACTGGGGGAAAACAAGGTCCAGGAAGCCGCACGCAAGCGAGCCGCCACGGTCGGGCGTGGCATCGCCTGGCATCTTATCGGGCATCTGCAGTCGAACAAGGCCCGCGCGGCGGCCGAGACGTTCGACTGGATTCACTCAGTCGACAGCGTCGCCCTGCTGCGCCGACTCGACCGGGTGGCTACCGACCTTCACCGTTCCCTCAACGTGCTCGTCCAAGTCGACCTTGCCGGTGAGTCCACGAAACATGGCGCACCGGAGGCGGAAGTGCGCCGCATCGTCGACGCCGCCGTGTCTTGCGAATCCGTCGCTCTCCGCGGCCTCATGGTGCTCCCTCCCTGGTCGGAGGATCCCGAACAGACTCGCCCGTTCTTTCGCCGGCTCCGGCGGCTGCGCGACGAGCTCGCGACCACCACCGGGCAAGACCTGCGGCTCGACCAGCTCTCGATGGGTATGAGCCACGACCTCGAGGTCGCCATCGAAGAAGGGGCGACCATGATCAGAGTCGGTACCGCCGTCTTCGGACCTAGGCCCCGACCTGCGGCCTCGCCGGGGGTCAGCCCCGGCTGAGGTCACTGCAGGGCCCCGAGGCAACGACCGACAGTACAGAAGTAACGATTCTGGCGGCCGCGGCGAGGCTCCGGGCGGAACCGAACCGGCGCCACAGAGTGGAGCGATGGACTTCCCCGGTGGAGACACACGATGAGGCTAGCACCACTGGACTTGCGGCGGGCGCAGTTCGGCGTGGTCCTACGGGGATTCGACCGGGCGGAGGTCGCGAGTTTTCTGAGCGAAGCGGCCGACGACTTCGAGAAGGCAGTCCGCGAGGCGGACCGTGCGCGACAGGAAGTAGGCGCACTCCACGACCAACTCGAGGAACATCGGCAACGGGAAGCGACGCTGCGTGACACGTTGCTCACGGCGCAGCGTGTCTCCTCCGAGGTGCGGGAGTCTGCCAAACACGAAGCAGAACCCCTCGTATGCGAGGCACGTGGCCAGGCCGATGAGATCGTTCACGTGGCCCGCACCCGCTGCCTGGCAGTCGAGCGCGAGTTGGCCGACTTGAGCGACCGGCGAAGCGATGCCGAGCGTTCGCTCGAAGATGTGATCGCAACGCTGCGCAACGCGCGGGGCGTGGTGGAGCGCCGGGACCGCGAACGGAGCCCTGATACGGACGCCATCCGCGAGGATCACTCGCGGCCGGCGACGGCGGCCGGTGGTCCGGTGCGGCTCAACGAGCGACCGACGGTTCGACCGTTTGCGGCGGCTGCCCCAGGCTCGTCGGCTTGAGCGCCCCGTCGTATGACATCCGCGTGCGAGTCGCAACGTGGGTCCCGCCGAGCGCGGCACGCCTCGGCCTCACGGCGATGGTTCGTTCCCGACCTGTGACGTGATGGCCAGCCCCTGAGCGTTGATCGTGAACGTCCACGGGTAGGTAGCAGTTGGAGCGGCTCTGTGTAGGTGAGACGCACATACCGATACGTGTCGTCTTGGTGAACCTGTATGTCGTCGCTGTCGACCAGGGCGCCGACCCGGTTCGCCGCCGCGAGGACCGCGGTGAGCAGTTCCTCTTCCGACCCGCGACCATGGTCACGGGTCGCCTGCACCACGTCCGTCTTGAGTTGTCGGTGGGCCACATAGACCGGTCCGACGTGCCCGACCACCTACAGGATCAGCGACGCGATCGCGAACTACACTGCGCGCGGATCATCGCGATGTCCTCCAGAACGTTGGCGTCCTGCGCCCCCCCGTCAGAATCGGCGTCATGGCACCGCCATCAGGATCCGCTCCCAGCGGGTACGCGTGAAGAAGTGCATGACCCCCGCCGTCAGACGGCGGAGCGTCGCCCCCACCCCGACGTCGCGATAGAACTCGCTCTCTGATTCGTAGGACCAATACATCACGAAGGCCCGTCCCTTGACATACTCCATCGGGAGCGCACCCCAATACCGACTGTCCTGTGAATCGCCACGGTTGTCGCCCATCATGAACAGGTGACCGGCAGGTACGCTCTGCGGACCGAACGTACCACGCATGTCGTAGGGCACCTGTCCGTCCGGCCGCATCAAATCGAGATAGGGTTCATCGACCGGTTCACCGTCGATGAACAGACGTGACCTCCGTAGTTCGACGGTCTCCCCCGGCAAACCGATAACCCGCTTGATGAAATCGCGCTCCGGCTCCTCCGGATACTTGAACACGAGCACGTCTCCCCGCCGCACGTCCGTCACGGGCAACAGCCACCGCTCGGCGGCGGAGCCGACCGGGGCGTAAACGAACTTATTCACCAGCAGGTGATCACCGATCAGCAGGTTCTGCTCCATCGACCCGGTGGGGATCTTGAAGGCCTGAACGACCCACGTCCGCACGAACAACGCGAGGATCACCGCGATGACGATCGATTCGAAGTACTCCCGAGACGTCGACTTCTGAAAGGACATGGGACGGACTCAGTCGTCATCCACGGTCAGGACGGCGAGAAACGCCTCTTGGGGAATCTCCACGCGACCGACACGCTTCATGCGGCGCTTCCCTTCTTTTTGTTTTTCCAGGAGCTTCCTTTTTCGGCTGATATCGCCACCGTAGCACTTGGCGAGGACGTTCTTGCGCATCGCCTTGACCGACTCGCGCGCGATGATACGGCCCCCGACCGTCGCCTGAATCGCCACATCGAACATCTGCCGCGGAATCAGCTTCCGCAGCTTGACCGCCAGCGATCGGCCACGCAGATACGCCGTCTCCTTGTGCACGATGATCGACAGCGCATCGACCGGCTCCTCGTTCACCAGCAGATCGAGTTTGACCAACGGCGACGTCCAGTAACCGGTGACATGGTAATCGAGCGACGCATAGCCGCGCGACAGTGTCTTCAGCTTGTCGTAGAAATCAAGCACCACCTCGTTGAAAGGCAGCTCGTAGGTGATCATCACGCGATTCGAGGCGAGATACTCGAGTCCCTTCTGCACCCCCCGCTTGTCCTGGCACAGTTGCAAGATCGCGCCGACATGGTCGGCCGGGGTCAAGATCATCGCCGTGATCACCGGTTCCTCGAGCGTCGCGATCCGTCCCACGTCAGGAAGCTTCGCGGGGCTGTCGACCTCGAACGTTTCACCGTCAGTGGTGGTCACCCGATACAGCACACCGGGCGCCGTGGTCACGAGGTCCATGTTGTACTCACGCTCGAGCCGCTCCTGGGTGATCTCCATATGGAGCAACCCAAGAAACCCGCAGCGGAAGCCGAACCCGAGCGCGGCCGACGTCTCCGGCTCGAAGAAGAACGACGCGTCGTTCAATTGCAGCTTCTCGAGCGACTCTCGGAGCGCGGCGTACTGGTGTCCCTCGACGGGATAGAGCCCGGCGAACACCATCGGCTTCATCTCGGTAAAGCCCTTGCACGGGATGGCGGTCTGGCGCGAGGTCTCGGTAAGGGTGTCACCGATCTTGGCGTCGCCTACCGTCTTGATGCCGGCGATCACGAAGCCGACTTCGCCGACGCCCAACTCCGGCATGATCACCGGCTTGGGTGAAAACACCCCGACCTGCTCGACCTCATGGTCCAAGCCCCGGGCCATCAACCGTATCTTCATCTTGGGTCGGATCGCGCCGTCGAGGACGCGGACCAACATCGTGACGCCGCGATATGAGTCGTACCAGGAGTCAAAAATCAGCGCCTTCAGCGGCGCGTCCGGGTCGCCGTCGGGTGGGGGAACGCGACTGACCACCGCATCGAGCACCTCGCGAGTGCCCTGCCCATCCTTGGCACTGGCCAGGATGGCGTCGGCCGTGTCGAGACCGACGATCTCTTCGATCTGGCGCATCGTTTCGTCGGGCTGGGCACCCGGCAGATCGATCTTATTGACAACCGGAATGATTTCGAGATTCTGGTCGACAGCGAGATAGGCGTTCGCGACGGTTTGTGCCTCGACCCCCTGCGAGGCGTCCACCAGTAGCAGGGCGCCCTCACAGGCGGTCAGCGCCCGGGTCACTTCGTACGAGAAATCGACGTGCCCTGGCGTGTCGATCAGGTTCAGCACGTGCGGCACTCCGCCCTCCGGCGTATAGCTCAGCCGGACGGAGTGTGCCTTGATAGTGATGCCACGCTCGCGCTCGAGGTCCATGGAATCGAGCACCTGCGCCTCCATTTCCCGTGCTTGGAGGGCGCCGGTGATCTCGAGAAACCGGTCGGCGAGCGTCGACTTCCCGTGATCGATATGCGCGATGATGGAAAAATTCCGAATGTACCGTTGGTCCATGCAGGATCATCATTATAGTCCGCCACCTCTTCAGACGGGGCTGCGCCCCGAACCCCACGCAACCGCTACGCGGGGACCCCGAGAGCCCCACTCCGCGTCCGCGAGGCGCGCACGTGCGCGCCTAGGCTGACCGGGGGGAAGCAACGCCGCCAGGCTTTCCCTCGCCCCCGGCCAAGTTTTCCTGGCGAGGTGTTCGGCTGGCAAGGCGCGACGAGGGAGCAGCCAGGCGGGCTGTGACCGAGGAAGCAACGCCGTCCAGACGGACACCTCGGCAGGAAAACAGGAAGGCCTAGCGCTGGGCTAGGGGTACGAATGTCTGCGGATACTCGGGCCCGGTGTATTCCGCGCGGGGTCTGATCAGACGATTGTTGGCGTACTGCTCGAGCACGTGCGCCGTCCACCCCGCGATGCGACTGACTACGAAGATCGGTGTGAACAGCTCGGCCGCGATGCCGAGGGTGTGGTACGTCGACGCCGAATAGAAATCGACGTTCGCATGTATCCCGGTATCCTCCTGCATCACCGCCTCGATGCGTTGGGACATCTCGAACCAGCGACGGTTGCCAGCCTGCTCACCAAGATCACGAGACATCTGACGTAGGTGGGTGGCGCGTGGGTCCTCAGTCCGGTACACGCGGTGTCCAAACCCAGGCACCTTCTGCTTGTGGGCCAGCATCCCGCGAATCGTCGTATCCACCCGCTTGTCGTCGGCATCCTGTACAATGGCCAACAACATCTTCATCACCTCGGCGTTGGCGCCGCCATGCAACGGTCCTTTCAGCGTGGCAACGCCGGCCACCACGGTGGAGTGCAGGTCGGTGAGGGTGGCTGCGGCGACTCTGGCGGCAAAGGTCGAGGCGTTCAGCTCGTGGTCGGCGTGCAGCGTCAACGCGACATCGAAGGCGCGACTGGCAAGGGCACCGGGACGGTCTCCGGTCAGCATATACAAGAAGTTCGCGGCATGACCGAGCACCGGGTCCGGATCGATCTGACCACCTCCAGCCGAGAGCCGGCCGAGGGTTGCGACGAGGGTGCCGACTTGGGCGGTCAGACGCACCGACTTGCGGAGTGAGGCGGCCGGCGAATCGTCTCCGGCATCCGGATCATGGTGTGCCAGCCCGGACACCAGCGTCCGCACGGCGTCCATCGCGTGCCCGGACGGCAGTGATCGCATCATGCGGACAATGGCGGCCGGCAGCGGTCTGGCCCGCGCGAACTCGGTCTGAAGGTCACCCAACTCGACCCGGGTGGGCAAGCGACGATGCCACAGCAGGTAGCAGACCTCCTCGAAGGTGGCCTGTCGCGCGAGATCGTGAATATCGTGCCCGCAATATGCCAGCACACCGCGTTGCCCGTCGAGGTAGCAAAGCTTGGAGGAGGTCGCAACGACTCCCTCGAGCCCGGCGGCTGCGCTTGCCTGCGTCGTCATCGTCTGTTCTCGTTCATGGCGACCGCCGCGCGGGCGACCGGACCGTCTCCGCGGTCCCAGGCGGTGGTGGCTGGTGAATACCGCCCACGTCATCCGCTCGGCGGTGAAATCTACAATGTAGTCAATACCCAGTCCGCAGCCAATCCGGCGAAGATCGGAACACCCGGCCGGACCGCCAGCCTGTGTAAGATAGATCAGATACCCGGCGCCGATGAAACCGACGGGACGAACCGTCGTGTCCTCAGGTCCCAACGCCACGCATCGCGGCATGCAACCGGAACGAATCAAGGCGCTCCTCGAAGACGTGCGAACCGGCGCGCTGACGGTAGACACTGCCCAGACCAGATTGGCCGACGCCATGCGGGCGGCGCCGTTCGAGGACGTGGGCGTCGCACGCGTTGACCACCACCGAGCTATCAGACAGGGGTTCCCCGAGGTCGTGTTCGGTCAGGGCAAGACGCCGGACCAGATCGCTCGAATCGCGGAGACGATCGTCGCGGCCGGGCACCGCTTGTTGGTCACGAGGACCGACGCCGAGGCCTACGTGGTCGTCCGCGATCGCGTGCCCGGGGCGCAGTTTCATGAGAGCGCGCACATCATTAGCCACATCAGCCACACCACCGAGTCAGAACCGACCGGGCATGGCACCATCCTCATTGCGTCAGCCGGCACCGCCGACCACCCAGTTGCCGACGAGGCGGCGGTGACCGCCGACGTCATGGGCAACCGGGTTGAGCGGTTGGACGATGTCGGTGTGGCTGGTCTGCACCGTCTGCTGGCCGAGCGGGCGCAATTGGAACAGGCCCGGGTCGTCATCGTCGTCGCGGGCATGGACGGGGCGCTGGCGAGCGTGGTCGGCGGACTCATTTCGACGCCGGTCATCGCTGTCCCGACCAGCGTCGGCTACGGCGCGGCCTTCGGCGGGGTCGCCGCGTTGCTGTCCATGCTGAACAGCTGCGCGACCGGGGTCGCGGTGGTCAACATCGACAACGGATTCGGGGCGGCAGCGATGGCGAGCCGAATCAACCATGCCTAGCAACCCGTGGCGAAACCCCTGCGTCGCACCGAGAGCGGCGCCTGGACGGTCGCACACGGCGTGACGAGGGAACATACCGACGGTTCTTGACCGATCCAACACAGACCGGCCGGATTCAGCGTCGGTCGAATGCAGCGGGACTCCCACTACGGGCTGCGAACCGGTGGGGGGACTTGAGCGGCGTGGGAGGACCGTGGTAAATTATGAAGTTCGACTCCGCGCATGGCGCTCATCAGAGATCGACCCGATGGCGATCGGTGAGAAGAAGCTGCATGCGTGAGGTCGCTCGAATTTCAACTCAGCATCCGCGCCCGTCCGGCCCCCGATGGGCGGACCGGTGGACTCATTCGACCAGTTTGTGCCGGCGCCGTGCCCGTGCCGGCCACGCACCGGGTGCGCGTCGCCAAACCGGGCGGTATCGCCGCCTGATTGCCGTTGCCAGGCATTCGCCGAGTTCGATGCACACAGGAACCTTCACCACCCTCGAGTTCGACCGAATCGTGGAGGCACTGGTGAGCTGTGCCTTGACGCCGCTCGGAGCGGAGGCGCTGCATCGGCTGCGGCCGCTGACCGACCCGCGAGCGGTACGGACCGCGCTGGCGCACACCACAGAGGCAGCGCGGTTCGCGGCTGCGAACGGCCCGATCCCCCTCGAAGCCCCGCAGAATCTGCGAAAGACCCTGGATGCGCTGGCAATCGAGGCACAACCGCTGGAAGCGGCGCAACTCGTGAGCCTCGTCGCCTTCTTGGGGTCGGTCGAGCGGGTCTGCCGGGCGGTGACCACCGCCACCAATGGACCGTACCCCGCCCTGTCGGCGATTGTCGGCGGCTCCGCGAATTGGAATCGTGAGTGCGCGGATGTGCGCAAGAAAGTTGACGCATCCGGCGACCTGACGGACGACGCGAGTCCGGAGCTGAAGACGATTCGGGGTCGCCTTCGTAAACAGCGCAACCGCCTGCGAGGCAATCTGGAAGCGTATCTGCGTGGCCGCGAGACCTCGCGGTATCTGCAGGAACAGGTGGTAAGCGAACGCAACGGGCGTTTCGTGCTCGTTGTGCGATCCGAACACCGCACCGCCATCCCCGGCATCGTGCACGGCACCTCGTCGAGCGGCGCCAGTCTTTTTCTGGAACCGTTGAGTACGGTCGACATCAACAATGAGATCGTCGCGCTGGATGAACAGGAGCGCGATGAAGTCCGGCGCGTGTTGCTGGCGCTATCGACGATGTTTCGACGACGGGCCGCTGACTTGCGTCGCACACTCACGGTCGCGACGGACCTCGACGTGCTGCAAGCACGGGCGTCGTTCGCGGGAATCGTCGGCGGCGTGGAGCCGGTCATCGCCGACGACCACACCCTGGAACTCCACGATGCGAGGCATCCGCTGCTGATGGCAGCCGTCACCAGCCGACTCGGGAGCGCGACCGGAGCCGACGACCACATCGAGCCGGTGCCGGTGGACGTCATCATGACGCCGCCCACCCGGGCGCTCGTCATTACCGGACCAAACACGGGCGGAAAAACGGTCGCGCTGAAGACGGCCGGGCTGCTGTCGCTGATGGCGCAAGCCGGCCTACACATACCCGCCGCCGCCGGTTCTCGAGTGCCCGTGTTCCGGTCCGTGTTCGCTGACATCGGCGATGAACAATCGATCGCCGCCAACCTCAGCACCTTCTCAGGACACATCGCGAACATCGTGGAGATGGACCGGCGACTCTCCATCCCCGGACTGATCCTGCTGGACGAAGTCGGAGCCGGCACCGACCCGGTCGAGGGGGGCGCGCTGGGGCGTGCGGTGGTGGACCATTTTCGACATCGAGGTGCGCATGTGATCGTCACGACCCACGACGACGCGCTCAAGTCGTATGCCGCCACCACCGAGGGCGTCGGCTGTGCGGCGTTCGGGTTCGATCCCGAGACATTCGCGCCGACCTATCGCCTGGCCTACGGTTCGGCCGGACGCAGCCTGGCTCTGGAAATCGCTGGCCGGCTGGGTCTCGCCCCGGACATCATCGTCGCCGCCGGCGCGTTGCGAAGCGCCCGTGAGTCGCAGCTGGCCGACCACCTTGCCCAACTCGACGACGACCGCCGTCGGCTCGACGACATGGCGCACGACCTCGACCGCCGCCAAGACGAGTTGGCGGAGCGGATGACCCGCTTGAAGGCCCGAGAGGCCGACATCGATCGACGCGAGCGAAGCAGCCGTGCCAGTCGCAATGACTCCGTCGACGGGCGCGTGCGACACGCCCGAGACGAAATCGACCAAATCGTGGTGTCGTTGCGGGAACGGGCCGCCGCCCTCGAACGGGTCGCGGCGGACAAAGCCGCCAGGCGGGAACCCCCTCTGTCCACCGGCGACAGCGGTGAGTTGAGATCGTCCGCGCAAGCGGCACTCGACACCGTGGCTCAGCGCTTCCGGACGCCGGACCCCGTTGCGGCCGCGCCCGATCGAACCGACCGCCCGCCGGTGTCGCTGGGTTCTCGAGTCCACGTGGCCACACTCGGGGTTGAAGGCGAGGTCCGCTCCATGCACGGGACGGAGGCGGAGGTGGAAGTGCGGGGGAAACGGGTGCGCGTCCCGATCCGGTCGCTGGCGGTCTGCGCCACACGCCCGACCCAGGCTCAACCCCAGAATCGAGTCAAGATTCAGGTCAGCGATCCGGTCGGCCCGTTGGACGAGCTCAATCTGATTGGTTGTCGCGTGGACGACGCGCTGGATCGCGCCGGGAAACATCTTGACCAGGTCCTGATGGGTGAATTGCGTGTCGTGCGTTTCATCCATGGCCACGGTACCGGACAGCTTCGGCGAGCGATCGCGGAGTTTCTCACCGCGCATCCGCTCGTCCGCCGGTTCGCACCGGCGGCGCCAGAGGATGGCGGTACCGGCGTGACCCTCGCGGAATTGAAGGATTGATCGACGCCCCAACATGGGTCTGTTTCCACAATCGTTCATCGATGACCTGAAGGCGCAGGTCGACATCGTGCAGGTGGTGCAGGACTACGTCCCCCTCAAGAGGTCCGGCTCGAGCTTCAAGGGGCTGTGTCCGTTCCACTCGGAGAAGACACCGTCGTTCCACGTCCATGGGGACAAGGGTTTCTTCCACTGTTTCGGCTGTGACGTCGGCGGTGACGTGCTCAAATTCGTGGAACTGCAGGAGAAGCTCGGCTTCCAGGACGCGGTCCGTCAACTGGCCCAACGTTTCGGCGTCCCGGTCCCGGAACCTGAAACGGAGCAGGACGCAGCGGCCGACGCCGAACGAGAGGCGCTGCTCACCATACACGAGGCCGCGGCCGAGTTCTTCAAGGAGCGTTTGGCAGACAGCAGTGGCCGCCAAGCCCGGGAGCATCTCGATGCGCGCGGGATCACGGAGGAGACCGCGGCTCGACTCGGGTTGGGATTCGCGCCACCGAATGGCGACAGCCTCATTACCCATTTGCGGGGACGCGGCTACTCGGACGCGGTGCTCGTGCGTAGTGGTCTGGCTGCCGCGCGCGAGGGCCGACCGCTGGTCGACCGCTTCCGCAACCGCCTCATGATCCCGATCCCGCGTGACACCGGCTCTGTGGTCGCCTTCGGCGCGCGAGCGCTGCAGCAGGACCAACAGCCGAAGTACTTGAATTCACCGGAAACCGCGATCTATTCAAAGTCTCGGACACTGTATGGCCTGCACCTGTCGAAGTCCGCCATCCGCAAGGCGGGCTACGCCGTCCTCGTCGAGGGCTACTTCGATCTGGCACAGGCACTGCAGGCGGGGGTCACGACGGCGGTGGCGTCCTGTGGCACGGCTGTCAACGAACAGCAGATGCGTTTGCTCAAGCGATTCGCGTCAAAGGTGATCGTGAGCTTCGATCCGGACCCGGCCGGCGCCGCCGCCGCCGCGCGCTCAGGCGAGCTGCTGCTCGCGGGAGGCATGCAGGTCAACGTGGCGGTACTGGACGAGGGTGAAGATCCCGACACGTGTATTCGGACACACGGCGGGGCCTATTATGTGGAAAAGCTACGCACTTCCCAGCCATATCTGGGATACTTGTTGGATCGGGAGGCGGCTGAGCGTGACCTGACTCGAGGCGATCACCGCCGGGAGTTCCTGAACCGCATGCTCCAGGTGGCAGCTCGGATCCCGGATGCGCCGTCCCGGGATCTGTTCGCCGACCGGCTTGCGCACCGGGCCGGGGTGCTCGAAGATGTCGTCCGTACCGAGATTCGCAAAGCGGCAGCGGAGCGCCGCACCACGTTCGACGACCCACGGGTCGCGACCAGTCGGACGGTGAAAACGGCCGAAAAGGGGCTGATCTGGGCGCTTGTGCGGGACACACAGGCCGCCTTGGAGGCAATCGGGGCGCTCAGCGATGAGGACCTCGCGGGTTTGACGACGGCGCCGATCCTGAGCACGGCGCGCTCTCTGGTCGAGTGGCCGGCCGAAACCGTCCTCGACACGCTGCGCGAACGTCTCAGTAGAGAGGAGGCAGGTTGGATGGCGCGCGTCGGAGCGGCTGAGCGCGCGGCCGCCACGGCCTCTGATTGTGGGAAAGCGCTGAGACAGCTCGGATGCGAGCGGCAGCGCGCGATGTTGCAGCACGAGATTGACCGGTGCCAGCATCTGGGCACCCCGTCGGCGCTAGCCGAGATCGACCTGCTTTTACAAAAGAAACAAGAACTGTTGACGAAGCTCGAATCACTGCGATCGTGACTACAGGATGTGTCCGGCGCCGTCGGCCCACCATGGGTCCGGCGGGCGGTCCGCCGAGGAGGAACGCTCTTGTCGCTCGAAGAAAAATACGACGAAGTAAGGCAACTCATCCAGATCGGCAAGGAAAAGGGGTATCTGCTCTATGACGAGGTGAACGAGATCCTCCCGGGGGAAATCACCAAGTCCGACGAATTAGACGAGTTGTTCACGACGTTTGGCAATCACGGCATCGAGGTCGTCGATTCCGAACAGAAATACCGCGAAGACAAACTGCTCAACCGGCGGGGCGAGGGCTCGGACGACGTCGAGTTGGACCTGACCCCGAGCGCGATCGACAAGACCAACGACCCCGTTCGGATGTATCTGCGGGAGATGGGAACCGTCCCGCTCCTGACCCGCGAGGGCGAGGTGACCATCGCGAAGCGGATCGAGCGGGGCAAGCTGTCGATCATCAAGGCCATCTCGCGCATGCCCACGATCTCCAGGGCCGTCGTCCGGATGGGTGAGCAACTCAAGGCCGGAGAGCGCACCATCCGAGAACTCGTCCTCTTTCAAGACGACGAGATGACCGACGATCGGATCAATCGGAGGGCCCGCGATGTCATGGCGCACATCGAGGTGATCCGCAAGACGCGCCTGGATGTGATCCGACGTGAAAAGAAGGTTGGGACGATTCCGAAACGGGAAAAGAAGCGCTACCGGCGGAACTACCGAAACTTGCTGAGGGCCCAGGCCAAGCTGTCGCGCTTGATCCGCGCGATCGAATTCACGGAACCGGTCAAACGTCGCCTCATCGAAGAGGTCAAGGCCGCGGCCGAGGGGGTGCAGGGTCGGCAGCGAGAGATCGACCGCCTGGACCGCCAGTTAAAACTCAAGACGCGACGCAAGGTCAAAGAGGAAGACAAGCGTCGCATTACTCGGCGTCAGCGGGAGTTGCGGGCAGAGATTCGGGCCCGGGCCGAGGAACTCGAGCAACCAGCGTCGTCACTGGAGCGGACGCTGTATACCATCATGCGCGGCGAGATGCTGGCCGAACTTGCCAAAAAGGAACTGGTCGAAGCCAACCTCCGTCTCGTCGTCTCGATCGCGAAGAAATACACCAACCGCGGCTTGCAATTCCTCGACCTGATTCAGGAAGGCAACATCGGTTTGATGAAGGCGGTAGACAAGTTCGAATATCGCCGCGGCTACAAATTCTCGACCTACGCCACCTGGTGGATCCGGCAGGCGATCACGCGCGCCATCGCCGATCAGGCGCGCACGATTCGTATTCCGGTCCACATGATCGAGACCATCAACAAGCTGATTCGTACCTCCCGCGCGCTCGTCCAGGAGCTTGGCCGCGAGCCGACGTCAGAGGAAATTGCGCAACGGATGGACATCCCAGTGGCCAAAGTTCGGAAGGTCCTGAAGATCGCCCAGGAACCGATCTCGCTCGAAACACCGATCGGAGAAGAGGAAGACAGCCATCTCGGAGATTTCATCGAAGACCGCCAGGAGGTCTCGCCGGCCGACGCCGTGATCAATCTCAACCTCAAGGAGCAGACAGAGAACGTGCTGCGTACGTTGACGCCGCGCGAAGAAAAAGTGATCAAGATGCGGTTCGGGGTAGGCGACGGGAGCGAACACACGCTCGAAGAGGTGGGACAGAACTTCGCGGTCACCCGCGAACGCATCCGTCAGATCGAAGCCAAAGCGCTACGCAAGCTCCGCCACCCGTCGCGCAGCCGTCGCCTTCGCGCGTTTCTGGAAGGCACATAAGCCTCGCGAGGAGGGAGCATACCGGGAGTATGGGACCGACGAGCCACGCCGCCAGTCGAGCGGATCGGCGGTCACGAAACTGAAGTTGCTGTTGACCGGGCCCATAGCTCAGCGGTCAGAGCCGCCGGCTCATAACCGGTCGGTCCCAGGTTCGAATCCTGGTGGGCCCACCACATGACACGAGTCGAGATGGACATCGCACGCGCACATCCGATCGCGTTCCAGCCCCGCCAGATACGCGGGCGCAAAGGAGCGCGACCGGCCGGCAGGCCGGCTCGCCGAATGGCTGATCTGCGTTCCCGGCTGGCGCGGTCGACATTCGCCGGCTTACTCATACCCCGCCAACCGGCGGGGTTTTTTTGTTCGCGTCCCGCCTCTGGGCCTGAACCTGTGGAGACCTGACTCACGATGTTTCCAGACCTCGAACGGCTGATCCAATTGCAACAGCTCGACAACACGGCGTCCGACGCGACGCGCATCGTCGAAGCGATCCCCTCGCGCATCGAGGCGCTCGACGCTCAGCTAGCCGCCGGTGCGGCGACGGTCGACGACGCCAACGCCCGTCTGAGCGACAAGAAAAGCGCGCGTGCGGCGGTCGAAAAGACGCTGGCGGCCGTGCAAACACGACTGTCCAGGTTCAGAGAGCAACTCATGGCGGTCAAGACCAACAAGGAGTACACGGCGATGCAGCATGAGATCGCCACCGCTGAAGCCGCCGTGCAGGAGCACGAAAACACCATTCTCGAACACATGTTGGAACTCGACGACCTCGCTGCCACGGTTACAGCCGCCGACGCCGCGCTGGCGGCGAGTCGCGCTGACATCGAACAAACGACAGCGGCCCTCCAGACCGAACGCGCCGAACTGGAACGGACGCTCGCCATTACCGCCGGCAAACGCACCACGCTGACCGAGACTATCGGCGCCCAGGCCCAGGCACTCTTCGAGCGTATTTCCAAGCAGCGGCAGGGTATTGCGGTGGTCGAGGCTCGGAACGGACTGTGCACACTCTGCAACGTGCGACTGCGTCCTCAGATCTTCAACCAGATCCTCCTGAACACCGAGTTGCTTCAGTGTGACAGTTGCAAACGAATCCTGTATCACGATCCCAACGCGAAGCCGGCGGCTGCCACGACGGTTGACGCACCCTAGTACAGCGTGATGCAGGCATCGACCGGATAGAACCCCCGGTTCCCACGGCGGAACCGCTGGTTGTCATCCTCGACAGCTCCCACCGAAGCAAACATCCCGCCTAAAAGCGTAACTAGCTGACTAAGAACATCTTAATTGATGTTCAGGTCGTAGTTTCGCGTGTGGCCAGAGGCTTGCACACCCGAGTGGTGCGGCTCATCGACCTGATTCACCCTGGGCCGCTCAACCAGCGCAATCACAGGGGCGGACAAATGACTCAATTGGACGAACTGGTCGCGGTTAGAATCTTGCCAGCAGACCGCGGCGCACCGGCCGGGAAACTGGCTGACATCGAATTGCACTTCACGTCGGGAGCATTGGAGGGCCTGAAGCTGCTCGGATTCACGGTCTGGGAGGGGCGAGGCGATAAGTGCCCTAGCGTGAGTCTGCCGGCCAAGCACTATGTGGTCAACGGCGAGCGCCGAACCTTCACGTTGCTCAGACCGACCAGCGAGACACAGACACCAGACGCCTTGCGTACCGCGCTGGTGGCCGCTTTCGTCGACCAGCACCGCCCAGCATGACCGGCTAGTGGACTAGAACCCGAATGACCCGCCGGAGGCGTCTACTCCGCGCGCTGTCGCAGAAACGCGGGCACATCGAATTCGGACGTCTCGCCGCCGTCGAGGTCGAGTAGCACATTGCCGGCATGGTCGGCCCCAACCGGCTCGGGTATCGGCAACTCGATCAGCGGACGACGGGAAACAGTGACCAGGGCGCCGCCTCCAGCAGCCTGCTCCTGAGGCTCCTCTTGCTGCCAGGACGCATATCGCTGGAGGTCGACCGGCGTGTTCGCCGTGGCGCGTTCCTCGCTCGGCTCGGCGCCCTCGCGGTCGAACCCGGTCGCAATGACGGTGATCTTGACCTGGCCATCCATGGCCGGGTCGATGACGGCGCCGAAGATGATGTTGGCGTCCTCGTGTGCGGCGGCGTGGATGATGGACGTCGCCTCGCTCACTTCGATCAGCGAGAGGTCGGTGCCACCGGTCACATTGATGATGACCCCGCGGGCCCCGTCGACGGAGGCATCCTCGAGCAAGGGGCTCGAGATGGCCTGCGTCGCGGCGTCGACGGCCTTCGTGTCTCCGAAGCCGACCCCTGTGCCCATGATGGCCAGCCCCATGCCAGACATGATGGTTGTCACGTCGGCGAAGTCGAGATTGATCAGTCCGGGAACCAGAATGAGGTCCGAGATGCCTTGGATGGCCTGCCGCAGGACATCGTCGGCCAACGCGAAGGCGTCCGATAGCGTGGTGGACCGGTCCGTCATGGCCAACAGCCGTTCGTTCGGGATCGTGATGACCGTATCAACCGCCGCGCGCAACTCTTCGAGCCCGCGCTCGGCCTGTTTGGCGCGGCGCCGTCCCTCGAACACGAACGGCTTGGTCACAACCGCCACCGTGAGCGCGCCAAGCTCGCTGGCGAGGTTCGCGATGACCGGGGCCGCGCCGGTGCCTGTCCCCCCACCCAGACCGGTGGTGACGAACACCATGTCGGCGCCGTCGAGCGCGGAGATGATCTGGTCGGTGTCTTCGAGCGCCGCTTCTCGACCGATATTCGGGTCGGCGCCGGCGCCGAGTCCCTTGGTGAGCTTCCCACCGAGTTGAAGACACAACGGCGCCGCACAATGACTCAACGCCTGGGCGTCGGTATTGGCTGCGATGTACTCGACCCCATCGAGGCCGGAGCGCAGCATCCGATTGACGGCGTTGCTGCCGCCGCCCCCGACACCCACAACCTTAATGCGAGCACCCATATGCCCGGCGTCCTCGATCGTCAATCGGGGATTGGCGTGCGGTTCGGTGGCGAGACGCACTCGCGGGTCATCGGCTCGGTCAGTCAACGCTGAAGGCTCCATCTACCCTCCTTATTCGATCCATTGCACGGTGCACTAGCTCCCGGTCACATAGGAGCCGACTCAGAAGAAATCCTTGAACAACCCACGAACCCGTCCCGCCAGATTGCCCAGGGCACCCGCCCCAACCACCCGCCGGTCGAGCTCCTGTAGCTGATGGCGGTTGGCGTACTTCACCAGCCCCACCCCCGTCGCGAACGACGGACTGTTCACATGGTCGGTGAGCCCGCCCACATCGACCGGGCACCCGCGTCGTATTGGCAAATCGAAGATCTGCTCGGCGATCTCCGCCATTCCGTCCAACAGTGCGCCGCCACCGCACAGCACGATGCCCGAGTGCAGTGAGCGCTCGTAGCCCGCGCGTCGGATTTCATCCCAGAGCGCGTGGAAAATCTCTTCGGCCCGTGGCTGGAGGATCTCAGACAGAATGCGGCGCGACATGATCCGAGGCTGACGGCCACCGACGCTGGCCACCTCGATCGTTTCGTCTTCACCCACCATAGAGGACAGCGCGCATCCGCTGCGTCGCTTGGTCTTTTCCGCGTCGGGAATCGGGGTGCGCAGCCCAACCGCGATGTCGTTGGTAAAGTGAGCACCGCCCATGGTGACGACTCCGGTGTGCCAGAGACTGCCCCGTTCGAAAATCGCCAAGTCCGTCGTACCGCCGCCGATATCGACCAGCGCGACCCCCAACTCCCGCTCGTCAGCCGTCAGTACCGACTCACTGGCCGCCAGTTGCTCAATGACGGTGTCGACTACCGCAACCCCGGCGCGATTCACACAGGCCACGATGTTCTGGGTGGACGACGTACTACCAGTCACGACGTGCACGTTGACCTCGAGACGCGTCCCGGTCATGCCGACCGGCGCACCGATGCCGTCCTGGTCGTCGACGACGAAGTCCTGGGGCAGGACATGCAGAATCTCGCGGCCCGTGGGCAATGCCACACCTTTGGCGGCGTCAATGGCCCGTCGGACGTCTTCCCGCGTGATCTCCCGGTTCTTCCCAGCCACGGCCACCACGCCTCGACTGTTGAACGCCTTCAGATGCGCCCCCGACAAGCCCAGGTGCACGGAGTCGATCTCGACTCCGGCCGTCAGCTCCGCCTCCTCGATCGCCTTCTTGATCGATTCCACGGCTGCCTCCAGGTTCACCACGACGCCGCGACGGATTCCTTGGGCCTCGGCGACCCCGATGCCAATGATGTCTAGCCCCCCGTCCTCGGTGGCTTCGGCCACAATGGCCGCCATTTTGGACGTGCCGACATCAAGACTGACGAGATAGTGTTCCTTACGTCCCACGCGTCCTCCGTCCGCGGCGATGTGCCGCCACGTCCCGCTCAATCTGATGCCGTGTCCGAATCATGAAGACACTGCCCCGGCGTGCCGTCTCGGACGTTCGATACACGCCACGGCATCTCACCTGCGTGCCTTGGACGGGACGACCGCCGTGCTCTCGTGTCGCGCCTGCCCGACCGGGCGCCTCGCCCGGAACTTGGTCTGCGATTTGCGAATACATGTCACTCGTTGACGTCCGGTTCCCGAACCGCTTGCTCGAATCGCCCTGTGTCCGCCCGTCGGGACGCACCGGCCGGTCCCACGTATACGCGCTGGTCGAAACGCAGATCAACGTAGTCGATATTCGGCACCCGCTCCCGCAGCGTCGGGCCGAGTTCGGCGTACGACCGCAGCCGCTCGAGAAAGTGGTCGCCCCCCAGATGCAGCAAGGCCGGGTCGTCGTTCAGCAGCACCACGGCGTCGTAGGGATCGGTCACGTCAATTTCCGAGATCGAATCGAGTACGTCCGGCCGCGCGGAGAGCTGACTCAGCAAACGAGTCGCCAGCGCCATGCGACTTGTATCGACCGTGCGTCCATCAGGTCCACGTATCGCCAACCCCTCGACGATGGGCAGATCAAATCGGGCAAAACGCGGCCCATACTCGTCGATGACCGTCCCGTTGTCGTCGACGAGATAGAGCCGCTCGCCCAGACGCGCGAGCGCCACCGGGACGCGCTCCGTCACCTGCACTTCGATCGTCGATGGCAGAATGCGCCTGAGGGTCCCGTCGCGTAGCCAGGGCGACGCCACCAGCCGCCCTCGGTGTAGTTCGAGGTCGACCGTCAAGATGTTCTCGCCGCGAAGGCCGGCCACGAGCGCCAGCACTTCGCCCTCCGACAGCTGGTCTATCCCACGAACCACGATGGCATCGACCGACAGGAACGATGCAACCATCAGGAGAACCGCGGCCTGATAACCCCCGAAGGCCACCCCGGCCGCGACGCTCACGCCACGTGCGACGCGCCACCACCGCCGGACGGCGCGCCTGGGCCGTCGGGTCGGATGCTGTGACCGCCGGAAGCGTTTGTCCGTCTGGGTACGGAGGGTCATGCGGTCTCCGAACTCTCGGCCTCGGCCGGCGGTGGTG
>Ga0066376_10001136_pt1 | contig 25795 bp, 29 predicted proteins | sample Knorr_S15_td_Bot_FD_77009 | JGI IMG/M metagenome (GOLD analysis project Ga0066376, IMG submission 77009) | Marine microbial communities from Southern Atlantic Ocean transect - Knorr_S15_td_Bottom_ad_5009_LV_A | ecosystem: Environmental > Aquatic > Marine > Oceanic | place: Southern Atlantic... | reverse complement strand
ATGAAACTTCAGTGCTTTAGTTCAGAGTTCTCGACAAGGGCAAGCAAGTATATTGCCTAACAGGCCGCTCGTCTTGTGACGACGCGGCGGCACTGATATGGGTATGAGCCCGCTTGAGACGTTTTTCTCATCTTATTGCGGCTGTATTAATGTTGTCGCCAGTGTTATTATTGAGGAACACGGTCTCGATGTTCAGATTTTATCGGTCGATGTTCAGGGCAGGTTTCTATCTGCTGCCTTTACCGGCAAGAAAAATAATGGTGTTCCATTTGAAAATATGAAGCTGATTATCACTGCGAAGATAAATTGCAGTGATGAAGAATTGGCAAAGGTTAAAGATGAGCTTGCCTGGCGTTGTCCTATTTCGGCCACCTTCCATGCCGCCGGCATGGATTTGACGGAAGAATGGGTGCATACGTAAAAAGCCTAAGGCCTTGATCCTAATCCCATTTCCTTCCCGGCAAATGGTTCATAACACTTGCTGCAAGCCCGCCATCAATCAAAAGCCCGGTTGAGGTGATATAATCGGCTTCATCCGACAGTAAGAACAAGATCGCATTGGCAATATCGACCGGCTGACCGACCCTTTGAAGCGGTGTTACCTCAGAGCGGCCTTTTTTGATTTCGGGATCCTGGAGATAAGATGTCAAAGGCGTTTCGGTGTGCCCGGGCATAATGGCATTAACGCGAATGCCTTTCGCCGCCCATTCAATCCCTAAATGCTTGCTCAGCATAATGACCGCGGCCTTGACCGTCGAATAAGCTCCCGACATGCCATAAGGTGTGATGCCGCCAATCGAGGATAGATTGACGATTGAACCTTTGCGGCCTTGATCGATCATCCATCTTCCTGCCGCCTGGCTCATCAAAAATGTGCCTGTAAGACCGATCGAGATCACCTTGTTCCAATCTTCCGGAGAAAGGTCTTTAAGCGCTCCAGGCGCCATGGCAATTGCCGAATTGACCACATAGTCGACCCCGCCAAATTCACTGACGGTAAAATCGACCGCGGCCTGACAGGAGGCCGGGTCGGCAACGTCCATTTTAAAAAATCTGGCATCAGCACCGATTGTATCAGCAACGGCTGAGCCTAATTCCTCATTATTATCGCCAATTACGACTTTGCCGCCTTGTTCAACGAACATTTCGGCGGTCTTTTCGCCAATGCCGCGTGCACCGCCGGTCACTATGCAGATTTTGCTGTCAAATCGAGCCATGGCCTATTCCCTCAGTTTGCGTCAATTAGCCTTATATTGTATTTTCTTGCCACCCCAATTGCGGCCCGGCGTATGCATCATTTTGCTTTCCGCTTGTCCGCCATCGACTTTGATGGTGGCGGCATTGACATAGCTTGCACGATCCGACAATAGCCACACACAGGCTTCAGCGATTTCGTTCGCCTCGCCCACGCGGCCCATCGGCACCACCGCCGCCCGGCCTGCTGCGATCTCCGGATCAGCGAACATGGCAGCCGTCATGGGTGTTGGGATTTGTCCCGGCGCCACCGTATTGCCACGCACGCCGCGATTACCCCACTCAACGCCGACCAAATTACCAAGCATGATAGCCCCCGCCTTGGCGACCGAATAGGCACCTGCACCATTATAGGCCTGAACACCACCAATAGAAGAGATAAACACGATTGAACCTGAGCCTTGTTCCAGCATCACCCTGCCTGCCGCCTGAGCACAAAGGAAATAGCCCTTCAACCCGATATCAATGACCATGTCCCAATCTTCCTCGCTGAGGTCCTCTAACGCGGAAGGTTTGAGCTTGATGGCCGAACAGACAATGCCGTCAATCGTGCCGAAAGCTTTGACGGTCTCATCCGCCATACGCTTAGCATCAGCGGCTTTAGAGGTATCCATTTCAATTATAATCGCTTTAGCTCCCTCGGCTTCCACCAATCCCTGGGTCTCCTCAGCTAATTCCTTATTGATATCAGCAATCGCCACATTGGCACCTTCCGAGGCTGCCAAAACGCATGTCGCCCGGCCTATCCCGCTGGCGCCACCAGTGACGATGATGGTCTTTCCCTTTAACATCATTGCTCCTCCTCCCCGTTTTCAAACTGAGTGTGCCAGGCCTCGCGCATGGCACCTACATTGCCTATCATTTGCGCTGCAGCCGACGCTTTGGGAGACTTTGCAAAAAACCAACCAAAAAAGTGGCAATTTTCGATCTTTATTTTTATCTACACAAAGCCGAATATCACTAAACTGCTGTTCAAATTTTGGAACTCGTGGCCAAGCTCCGTATAGTATAAATCCATAGGTTTCTAATACGCTGTGGAAATAAGCCTATTCTTGAGTGCTTCTTCCATCGCCTTCGGGCCAATCGAATGAAGGAAGAATAAGGATAGGGCTGCGATAGCCATCCAATTTTGTATTTTTCCCATTTACTTCAAGCGGATGTAAAAATATCGCCATCACTAATAAAATCAAATTAAGTTTTATCACTATTTATACCAATCACTAGTTTCCCATTTGCGTCAGGCAATTTTAAAAATACCATCTAATTGTTGAATTGGTAAGAATCTTTTACTGTTATATGGCGTACATCAAGAGTTGGGCTGACGCCCTCGCCAACCTGCTGATCGAGCAAGGTGGTTTTCCTGCAAGGTAGATGTGGCTTTTAAGGCAATTAAACGTGCGTCAGCCCTCCTCGGAAAAACCGATGGGGGCGTTTTTATACTCCCATCACAATTTCGGAATAATCCACCTGACGGATTGGGCATTTGATATTCAGCTTGTGCGCCCTGCCACATGGCAAAAGCACTAAAGAGGAGAAGACTATGATAACTCGAAGAGCATTCCTAATTGGTTCAGCGGCAACCGTAACATTAAGCCTCGTTGATAAATATTATTCTTTCATCGAAAACCATGGTGAACCACTCATAGAAGCACCCAAAAATCCAAGCAGTACCATTTACGCCTTTCCCGAACGTGACTACCAACTCGGTTTGGACGGTGACCCTTTTGAGATAGCTTTCCCCTATGAAAGTTGGATCGAGTATCTGATTGGAGATTGTGGATGTGAAACCCCAACCAAGTTGAGCGACTTTCGTGACATAAATTGGAACTGGGGAATAACGCCATCCCAGTTACAGGAACCTGTTCCCGAAAATCATTGGTTTGAATATATGGAACGTAGAGGTCTAATCGCCACTTACGTCACCCGCGGGTGGAATGTTGCGACCATGCCTCCCGTCGCGTGAACTGGCGAGCGGCATGGCAATTGAAGATTTCTCACGATTATCCTCATTGATAAATTATTTGGCGATCATGCAGAATAGAATAAAGGGTACTAGGCACTTTTTAAGTATTGGGGTAGTCTAATTGTCCAGCTCAAGGGAGAGGGACAGGATTTATTAAAAAATCCGCTATTTGCGGAGGTTTTCCGATTTTCCCTTGAAATTAAAGCCTTTTCTTTAGGCCTTGAAAATGAAGTAATTTATTTAGGGAGGACTCAATGAAGAAGATATTAATTAGCGGCCTTACGGCCGGAATTTGTGCCGTCGCGGCAGTCGCGGCTTTCACTTCAAGCACGGCACAAGCCGCACCCAAGGCACCAAATTGCAGCACCGCCAAGCTGATCGTTCCTTGGAAGCCCGGAGGTGGCACCCATGTGCTGTTCTCGATCTTCGAGAAAACCATCCAGGGCATGGATTTCCCGTCCAAGATTAAGGTGGTGACTATTCCCGGACAGGGCGGCAACAAAGGCGCCAAGGAAGCGGCCAAGGCCAAGCCCGACGGCTGCACTCTGTTCGCTATTCACCAGAGCGCCCTGACCAGCTTTTTCAACGGCCGCATCAAATTCACCTTCCCGGCCTTCGATATGGTTTCATTGCTGACCTCGACGCCGGATATCATCGGCGCTTCTGGCCAGGCGCCATGGAATACCTTCGCCGAGTTCAAAAAAGCCGCCTTGGCCAAGCCGGGCTCCATCCTTGTCGGCGCCACCTTCGGCTCGACCAGCCAGTTCATGTGGCTGATCCTCGAAGACAAGACCGGTATGAAGTTCAAGTACGTGCCCTTTGACGGCACCCGTGAGAGAATGACGGCGCTGTTGTCCAACGCCATCACCATGGGCACTCTCAACGTCGCTTCAGGCCGGAAATACATTGAAGGTGGAGATCTGAAAGCCTACGGCATTGCCGACGCGAAACGATCCCAAGCCCTGCCGAATCTGCCGACCATGAAGGAAGTGGGTGTCGACATGATATTCGCCTTGAAACGGGGTATCGTTGCACCCAAGGGTACCAATGCGAGCGCCATTGAGTATTGGGCTGGGGTCTTCAAAAAGGCCGCTGAAGACAAGGGCCTGCTGAAACAGATGGCCGCCAAAGGCACCGACATTGAATGGGTCGGACCCGCGGACTACCGCAAGTGGGCGGAGCAGACCTACAAGGACTATGAAAAGGTCGCCATAAAGATCGGTATGTACAAGAAATAATAGTCGCAGCTACAATTGCCGGGATGCGGCCCGGGCCTTGATTAGGTCCGGGCCGTTATCAACTTTCCTATCCTCGCGGAGTACCCATGCAACGCCTCAACCGTGACGCCATTATCGCCATAATATTGCTGGCCTTTTGCGGCGTCTTTTTTTTATCCAGTTTTGATATTCGACAGCCCGATTACGGCGTCCTGATGCCGTCCACCTGGCCTAGAGTTGTCATCGGAGTTCTGGCATTCCTGTCGGTGCTGTACCTTATTCAATCCACAAGCGCCGGTGCGGAAGCCATCGAGGACGATAAATACGACGCCGAACACACTCGGGGACCTGGGTTTCGCGGCTGGCTTGGACACTGGCGCAATCCGCTTTGGTGTTTCTTTCTTTTCTTTCTTTATCTGCTGAGCCTGCCGATACTCGGCATGCTGATCGGCGGCATCACGTTCGTTTACGTGCTGATGGGGGTGCTGGGCGGCTGGGACGGCAATAAACCCATCCTTCACGCCGTTTTTGCCTTCGCCACCATCGGCGGCATGTGGAGCCTGTTCACCTTTGGCCTCGGCGTGCTGTTGCCGCCGGGAATGATCCTCGGCCAGTTCTGAGAGAACCTATTATGATCATCGAAAACACCATCGCCGCCTTCGTTGAGCTTGGCAATTTCAAGACCATCTTATTGATGCTCGTCGGCGTCGCCGGCGGTCTGATCGCCGGTGCTATTCCGGGGTTCACGATCGCCATGGCGATCGTGCTAACCCTGCCTTTCACTTTTGGCATGCCGCCGAGTATGGGTCTCGCGACCATGGTCAGCGTGTTGGTAGGCGGATTATCCGGGGGCCTGATGGCAGGGATTCTGACCGGTATCCCGGGCACGCCGTCCTCGGTGGCGACCACTTTTGACGGTTTTCCCATGGCCAGAAACGGCGAACCGGGTCTGGCTTTGGGCATTGGCGTGTGGTCGTCGTTTTGCGGCGGCATCATCAGCGCCATTCTACTGATGACCTTGGCGCCGCAATTGGCTCGTGTCGGGCTGGAGTTCAATCCATGGGATTACTTCATGCTGGTGATGTTTGCGCTCACCATTACTGCCAGCCTGTCAGGCAAAAACATGATTAAGGGGCTCATCGCCGGCGCCGTGGGATTGTTAGTGCGTACTGTCGGTGAAGACGAGGCGGTCGGCATGGCGCGTTTCAATTTCGGCAACGATGCGCTGCTGCAGGGTTTTGATTTCATCGCCGTGCTGATCGGCCTGTTCGCCTTCAGCCAGCTTCTCAACGACGTTCGTGACCCGAAAATCGCAAAAAAGGCCTTGACCGAACGGGGTGTGGTGAAGGTCCGGATCGAACATCGCCGGGCCATTGTCGAGGTGCTGAAACGCTGGACCATCGTCGTCCGGTCTTCGTTAATCGGTGTATTCACCGGCATCCTGCCCGGCGCTGGCGGCTCAATTGCCAACATTCTCGCCTACGACCAGGCCAAGAAGGCATCAAAGCATCCGGAAAAATTTGGTACCGGCATCGCCGACGGAATTATTGCACCGGAAAGTTCTAACAATGCGGTCGAAGGCGGTGCCTTGATCATCCTAATGGCCTTGGGCATTCCCGGCGATGTAACTGCGGCCGTGATGCTCGGCGCGCTGCTGATCCACGACATCATTCCCAGCCCATCGTTCATTACCGATGAGCCGGTGCTGGCCTATTCAATCTTTATCGCTTTTTTCATCGCCACCTTCATGATGATAGGAATGCAGTCGTTTATGCTGCGCGTTTTCGTGCTGGTGACCAGAGTTCGCATGTATGTGCTGGCGAGCGTCATCCTCGGCTTCTGCGGAATTGGCGTGTTCGCTCTCCACAATGTCACTTTCGACCTGTGGACGCTGCTGTGGTTCGGAATTCTCGGTTTCGTCATGCGGCATTTCGGCTTTCCCCTGGCGCCGATGATCTTAGGGGTCGTGCTCGGAAATATCGCCGAAATCAACCTGGCCCGGGCGTTGGCCATTACTTCTGATCTTAGCCCCTTTGTCACCCGGCCGTGGTCGCTGTTCTTCCTGATTATTGCGGTGTTTTCTGCCCTGTTCCCGCTGTACGTGGGGCAGCGAGAAAAGAAGAAGACCTGGACCGTGTTCTTCATGCCGGTGGCGTGTTTCGCCGCCTCTATTCCGCTTTTCATGATGGGCGGCTCCGCCCGTACGGTGTTGGCGGCGATCGTGCTCTGCTTCGGCTTTTACCAGTTGTGGCGCCGCTGGCAAAATGGCTGGCGATTTGAGGCTGAAAAATAATTTGACCGACTATTCATGCGATTTTCGCCCGGGAATCGGCTTATGGGATATTATCGATGACGGTAAGAACTTCTATGACTTCGTTCGATAAATTTGATTTCGCTCCAGAATGCCATATGGTAGTCAAAGTTCCATGTCTTCTTATCCGCGCAAACCATTAAAAGTCGGCATCGGCGGTCTGGGCGCCATCGGCGATGCTCTGGTCCAGCGCCTTGATTCTGGCGTCGAGGGGCTTTTACTGACCGCTGTCGCCGTGCGCGATCCGGATAAGCTCCGGCCTGGCCTCGCAAAACTTAAAATACAACCCGAAATCGTCAGCCTAGGGGAGCTGGCATTGATGGCCGATGTAGTGGTGGAATGCGCGCCCGCAGGCGTATTCGACGAAATCGCCGTGCCGGCGATTGACGCCGGGCGTATCTTTGTACCAGCCAGCGTCGGCGCTCTCCTGGACCGTCCACATCTAACCGAAAGAGCCAGGGAGACGGGCGCAAAAATCATTGTGCCGACGGGCGCTCTGCTTGGTCTTGACGCCGTCCGAGCGGCGGCGGAAGGGCAAATTCATTCTGTTCGGATGGTGACGCGGAAACCGCCCGGCGGGCTAAAAGGCGCGCCGTTTTTGGATGGCAAGGATATCGATCTGGACGGGCTCACCGAGCCCTTGAAACTTTACAATGGCCCGGCCCGGGACGGAGTGAAGGGCTTTCCCGCCAACGTCAATGTGGCAGCGGCTTTAAGCCTGGCCGGTATCGGCCCCGACAAGACCGAAATTGAAATTTGGGCCGATCCCAGCATAACTCGGAACATCCATCGGATCATTGTCGAGTCCGACAGCGCCCGGTTGGAGATGATTATTGAAAACATTCCTAGTAAAGAAAATCCCCGCACCGGTCGCATTACAGCCCTTAGCATATTGGCCACTCTCCGCGCCTTGACGTCACCATTGAAAGTGGGGACTTGACTAAATTCATCGGCTATCCAGTCGACACCAAAGCAATGCCAATCAGCTCGCAACACGTTCGAATTTTTTATCTCAGACGCAAATTGCCGTTGCCAATGTCCGCTATTGGCTAAAAGCGGACTCTTTAGCCCTATCCCGATTATGTCCGCTATCGGGGGTAAAGCGGACGCTTTTTAAAGAGTGTCGATGAGTCCGCTAAGGGTCATAAGCGGACATTCTGCGCTTGAGTTACCGTTAACCAAAGAACTTATAGAAATGCATGGCGGTGAGTTGAGTATCGAAAGCCGACCAAATCACGGCACGCTGGTTAAAGTCCAAATGCCGATAGAACGGATCAGTCACTAATTTATTTTTGAATTAGCTCAGGATATTTTCTCAAGTCGTTGAATTGTCCGCAGCTGAACCAAAGACTCGGTTGCTTTAATATAGCGCGTAAAATGAGGCGTCTGCTGGTGATTTTTAAAAGCCTTTTCTGTCTCATAGACTTCATAAAGATGCACGATATTGCCGCCCTCTTCCGGCACCAATATGTGAAATAATTGGCAGCCGGGCTCATCCTTGCGTGCACCTTCAGCATCAAGCTGGATCTGGGTCATATAGTCGTCGAAACAATTGGGCTTGAGATTGATCGTCACGAATATTGCGAATGCGGACATCGTTTAGCCTCGTCCTTCTGTTTTGGAACTATCTATATTTTTGTTCTATTTTCTCAAAGACCTTTTGCGCCGCCAACTTTTTCACAAGAATCAGCGCCCTACTCCAACGCAGGTTTTTATGGACCACGCTGCAGCAAAATTGCGCTATTGCTACTTCAGTTTCACCGAAATTTCATCGACGGTTTGAACATCACAGAACATGCCGAATAGAGCTTTTAAAGAATTCTCGTGCGATTCAATGTTCATCGCCGCCAGGGCATCAGACACCATAGCTGTGCGATAATTCAACATCATGCCGTCTCTGGCCGTCGATTCACAGCAGACACCGGTCGCGACACCTGAAATCAGCAACGTATCAATATCCCTGGATTTCAGCTCTGCATCCAAATTGGAAGCACCGTGAATGAAAGCGCTAAACCGAGATTTCTTCACATAGATATCACCCGCTTGGGCGTCTAAATCCGGCCAAAGAGCGTAGCCTTCATGGTCTTCCGCGAGTTCCAAATTGCGCCGCGCCCATTTCTCTGGCGAATTCATTTCCTGATAAACACCCCAGTCTTTGGTTGCTTCAGGAGCCGCCGTCGTTTGAATCCAAACAACAATGCCGCCCTTCTCGCGCAGATTTTTTGCCATGGCATTAATCGTCGGAACAATTTCGATGGCCATCGGGCAAGCGGCTTGGAAACCAGCCTTCATAAAATAGTTTTGCATATCAACAACAACGAATGCTGTTTTGTCAGCCTTAAAATTTTCAAAAATATAGGGGCGTCCGACACGCTTTTGCGCCGTCGCGCGAAGCCAGGTATTTAGTGTATCTTCAAGCATAGCGAGCCTCACCTTTTGACCACTTTTCCATCCATATACACTTTAAGGCCTGATCCCAGATGGGAACAAGCCGAAATTCGAACTAGTTTTTGAGAGTTTGATTTCCTGCGTCAGCCGATAAGCCGTACGAGCTCATTAGAGAACCATGCAATGCCGATAAAGCCGGCAACGATAACCAAGGTCCAAGCGCCAGCCAATTTAAAGGCGCGTTGGCGACGTCTTGCTTTTTTGCGCGCTTCCAATTTTTGAAGGTAAACCTTACGCTCGCGGACGCGGCGATCGCGGTTTTCATTTTCGTTTCCCAGCTGAGCGATATCAGCGGCGCGCTTTTTAGGATCATCGATCAATGATCGAGCATCTTGGTCCATTAAACCTTGGTGGGTCATCGTATTCATTATTATCACCTTTGTTTTTCTAACAAACTGTCCAGCCATTTCTTGGCCATAACATCTTGATTTTAAATGTTTGTTTTGAGCACAATCATTAAATCAAAGCATGATGAATAGGTTGAGACTAACATGTGAACAAATTGCAAATGCATATCAAATTAGGCAAATCCGGAAAAACCATGGTTTTAACTCGTTTTTTCGACGATCTCGCAGTTTAAAGAAAATCCAATATCTGCAATTTTCTTTAGTTGAGCGAAACTCACGCCTTCTTTGCGCGCTTTTTGTTGAAACGCTTTGTAGAGAAGTGTGCGCAAATCACCTTTGATGTCGTCATCCAAAATTTCGAGGCTCAACGGAAGATCGACCGATACTGAGGTTGCCTTCTTTTTAGAAGTCTTTTTACCGCCAAAAATGCTTTCCCAGCCAGAACGGTATTCGTTTGTCGATACACTGGAAAAATGACTGATAGAGCTTTGCGAGGCGGATTTTTTGCTTGGGAAAGACTCACTTGATTTGGCTGAGGTATCAGAACCGGATTTTGTTTCCGATTTGGTACTTTTGTCAGCTTTTGGTGCTTCTTTCGTTTTTTCTTTTTTTGCTGTTTTTGTGTCGCTCATAGTCGCTTAACCTTTTGCCAAATTTTTCCGATAAATATTAGTCGCGGTGTCTAGCAAATTTAAACCGAAGTCGACAAGCCTTTTTATGCACCCTCTTCCCTGATATTGAACTGAAATGAACTCAAGGAACTTCCAAAAACTAAGAGAATCTGTCGGTCTTTCCCGCGAGGACTTTGCCCTTGTTTTCGAACTCGACGATCCTAAGCTGGTTCAAGTTTGGGAGGAAACAGGCGATCAAGTCCCAGATGCCATCACGCGCCCACTTGCCGAACTAGACGCCAAAATCGAGGCGGCAGTGATCACCGAAATCGATAACTTTTCAAACCGGGCCGAGCGCGACACGATCCTTATTCGCTTTTTGACGGAGACCGACTTCGCGCTTTATGAACCGGACCTGTTTGAGCAGTTCAAAATGGCCGCAGTGCACGGTGCATTTATCGCCCGCTCCAAACGTGCCATTGAACGCATCGGCGGCGAGGTCACGATCGCCTTCATGGAATCTAATTTTTATGAGACCTGGCTCGGCGTAAACGATTTTGATGATACCCGAGACCTTCGTATTGCCTGGGCGCGTCAACAATTGAGAGGGTTGTCGAATTAATCAATGGAATTAACCCTGACAGCGATGGTCTTATGTGCTGCTCTGCTTCACGCCGGGTGGAACGCGATCTACAAAGGCCAGGGCAGCGGCTTGGCGACAGGCGTCGTTATCACAATTGGCATGGGTGGCACATCAGTCTTGGTTTTGCCTTTTATAGATGTGCCTTCTCCGGAAAGCTGGGGATTTTTTGCAGCCTCCGTCGGACTACACATTATCTAACGCTTGTTTTTGGCAGCCGGTTATCGCTATGGCGATCTCGGGCAAGTATATTCCAGCGCAGCTTTGGCTGGAAAATCCTTGGCAAAACCTATGTAACGAAACTCGAGTGGCTCGTGTTCGGACAAGGCATACTCCTAGGAAGCTGATAAGGTACCCGGTACCAAGCAAAAAATCGTTTAAAATCAACAGCCATTTTTATCAGACGTTTTTGATCGCGCCACCGTCGATGCGAATTTGCGAACCAGTGACGTAGCTCGCCCGCTCGCTCAGCAAAAAGGCAGCAACGTCGGCGAACTCCTCAACTGTGCCATAGCGGCCGGCTGGTATCATCCCTTGCGATTTTTTCTGCACCTCTTCAACGCTGATGCTTTGTTTCTCGGCAGCGAAGGCATCCATGTTTTTGGTGCGTTCGGTATCAATCCGACCTGGAATGATCGTATTGACGGTAATGCCGTGCTTGGCAACTTCATTGGATAATGTTTTCGAGTAAGAAACGATCCCGGATCGCACGACGTTAGACACAGGGATAGTTGGGATCGGCGCAATAACGCCGGACGACGTCACGGTCAGAATGCGTCCCCATTTTCGCTCAATCATTGCATCAAGGGCTGCCTCAGAAATTCGAATGACGCTCATCAGCAAAGCCTGCAATGAAGCCTCCCAAATTTCATCATCGATACCGATAATATTGCCGCCGGGAGGGCCGCCTGCGTTATTGAGCAATATATCGGGCTTCCACTCACCGCGAATTTTATCGCACATCGCCGCGACGCCTGCTTTGTCTGTCATGTCGATCGAATAGGCTTCGGCTTCAACGCCATGATTTGATTTAATCTCCCCGACAAGGTCGGCCAACACGTCTTCCCGGCGCGCGCCAACAATGATGTTGCAGCCTTCACCGGCGAGTGCGCGGGCAATCCCGGCGCCGATACCTTGAGAGGCTCCCAATACGAGTGCCGTTTTTCCTTTGATCCCCAGATCCATAGGATATTCCTTTGTGATATTTGCTATTCGAAAGCTTGTTCATTTTGCCCCCACTGTATAAAGTCGCGTTCCTGAAATTACAAACTTAGAAACCTAGTAGACGACCTCACAGGAAATTTAATTTATGCGCAAGCTCGACTTACCTGGCCGATCCACCGTCCATGCCACGAATGGCATGGCAGCCACCTCGCAACCGCTTTCGACCATCACGGCTATCCAGACACTGATGAATGGAGGCAATGCGATGGATGCGGCTATTTCTGCTGTGGCCGTGCAATGCGTATTGGAATCGCAATCGACTGGAATTGGCGGCGATATGTTCTGCCTTTATAAGCCGCATGATGGCGATCTTGTTGCGTTCAATGGCGCAGGTAAAGCACCGGCTGCGGCAACACCGGAATGGTACGCTGATCAGGGCATTAGTAAAATTGAACGCATCAGCCCTCATTCCGTCACAATCCCTGGCGTGATAGATGGCTGGTCACAATTGATCGAAGCGCATGGAACGATGTCTCTTGGTGATGTCCTGCAACCGGCCATTCGGTTTGCCCATGAAGGTTTTCCTGTTCACCACCGCGTGCATGCGGATTGGACCGATTGGGTGGATGATCTTGCAAAAGATCCAACGGCAGCACGCTACTATCTCAAAGACGGTCGCGCGCCGGAAATCGGCGAAATCGTCAAATTGCCATTGCTTGCCAAAACACTCGAACATATCGCCGAAAACGGTCGAGCTGGATTTTATGAAGGTTGGGTCGCAGAAGACATTGTCTCTTTCCTGCAAGGCAAAGGCGGCCTTCACACGATGGAAGATTTTGCCAATATGAAAGGTGATTTTGTCACCCCGATTAAAACTGATTACAAAGGCTATGAAGTTTGGGAATGCCCGCCCAATGGTCAAGGAATTGTCGCCTTGGAAATCCTCAATATTTTGAAAGAAATGGATTTGGGTAAGCTTGACCCGCTTTCGGCTGAGCGTCTTCATCTCGAAATTGAAGCCGCCCGCCTCGCTTATCGGGATAGAAATGCTGTCCTTGCTGATCCGACTCAGACGGATGTGCCTGTAGAGCGCTGGCTTTCTGAAGAACATGCAGCAAACCAACGCAAACTCATCGATAGAACCAAACGAATGGATGAAATGCCGCCGTCCGAACTCAGCGATCACAAAGATACTGTATATCTGACGGTGGTTGATAAAGATCGCAATGCGGTCAGCTTTATCAACACGCTATTCTTTCCCTTTGGCAGCACTCAGGTTGCGCCAAAATCGGGCGTCCTGCTCCACAATCGAGGCATGGGCTTTTCACTTGATCCTGATCACCCGAACTGTATCGCGCCAAATAAACGCCCGCTTCACACAATCATCCCAGGCATGTTGATGAAAGACGGCAAAGCGCAAATGCCATTTGGCGTGATGGGCGGCCAATATCAGGCTTGTGGCCATGCTCATTTGATCACCAATCTGCTTGAGTGGGATATGGACCTGCAGGAAGCGATCGATTTCACCAGAGTCTTTCCCGATGTTGATGATCCAGCTGAACGTGTTCAGGTTGAAAGTGGATTGCCGGAGAGTGTCCGGGCCGATTTAGAAGCACTGGGCCACGGAACCTATATCTCAAATCGACCCGTTGGTGGTGCACAAGCTATCTGGATTGATTGGGAAAGTGGCGTTTTACGGGGCGGTTCGGACCCGCGCAAAGATGGCTGCGCAATTGGCTATTAGGCTGATCTCACAAACGTGAATACTCCCAACCCTACAACTAGGGTGTTCCCTAGTTGATATCTGTATCAACTATAGGTAATATACGTGTTAGACGTTGGGTGACAGTTGGGAGCCAAAAAATGAAATTTAATTGGCAGCACTATCTATCGGAACAGCTTCAATGGGTTGAATGCTTGATCGACTGCCACCCGGCCAGCAACGCGAGGTCATCAGCGGCATCGACAACATCAGAAACGCCTATTGGAATATATTCTGGACCCGTTTCTCAATGCCAGCGACACAGCTTTCAGAAAACGCTAATGTAATAAATGTACCTCGTACACCTATTACAATCTTAACTATTTACCTTTGAATTCGGGAGTGCGCTTTTCCATATAGGCACGGCGGCCTTCGATATAATCTTCGCTATTGGAACAGGCATCGACGAGTTCTTGCATCGCCTCGCGGTCCCATTCGCCTGGGCTGTCGCCGACCATATTCACGATGCCTTTGGAAGCCCGCAACGATAGCGGTGCATTTTCTACGATGGTTAGAGCATAATCCTGAACAAAGCCCGCCAGCTCCTCCACCGAGGTCACCCGATTGACGAGACCGATCTGTAACGCCTCTGTGGCATCATAACGACGGGCGGTAAAGAGGATTTCTTTTGTAGTCGAGGCGCCAACAACCTCAACCACCCAGCGGGTAAAGTTGGGTCGATAACCAATACCGAGACGCCCGGCGGGAATACCAAATATAGAATTATCGGAGCAAATGCGAATATCACAGGCACAGGCCAGAGCCATGCCACCGCCCATGCAGTAGCCTTCAATCATCGCAATCACAGGCTTTGGGCAATTCCGCACCCCCTGATACATAGCGTTGGTAATCCGCTCGTAGCGCGCAACACCTTCCGGCGTTGATCGCAATTCCTCAAACTCGGAAATATCTTGACCGGCGACGAAGGACCTTCCGCCTTCGCCGCGAATGATCACCACGCGCACTTCGTCATCCTCGCCGTGGCTTTTTATCACCTCGGCTACTTTCTCGGCCATTGCAAGGGAAACAGCGTTTCGGCGCTCAGGATTATTATAAATGATCCAGCCAATACCATCTTCGACTTTGCTTAATATTTTATCTGTCATGAAAGAAGTCCAGCCCAGCTTATATTTTTCTTAGAAATTCGAGGGCACGTTGCCAGGATAATTGAGCCGCCTCTGCTTGATAGCCCGCGCCGCGATTTGGAAACATGTAGCCATGCTCACCGCCCGGATAAACATATACCTCAGCATCATCACGCTGATCGCAGGCGGACCTAACTTGATCGATGGCCTCCATCGGAGCGACCGCATCGTTGTCACCATAGTGAAAGTCTAGGGGACAGGAAATATTCTCAAATTCACCGAGAAACTTCTCAACGAAAGATCCGTGAAAAGAAATCCCGCCATCAATGCCGTGACGCGCCGCGGATTGAACAACATAGGGTCCGCCGAAACAAAATCCCATGACAACAATTTTTCCATTGCAAGAGGCTCGCGATTTCAGATCTTCAATGCAGGCACCAATATAGGCATTGCCGGCAGCGCGATCCACTCGACCAGCCCGCGCTTTACCCCGTTTCGCCCCTTCCGGAGAAATGGCAATAACGTCCGGGTCATCGTCTTCCCAAAACATATTCAGAGCCAGCGCCGGATATCCTTCAGCGGCTAAATCATCACATATTTTTTTGGTATCATCATCAACGCCAAAGATTGCACTAACGATAACGACGCCTACATCTGATCCGTTGCCAGGTTCAGCACAGTAAGCTGGTATGGCGTCACTGTTATAAGGTACTGAAATAGTTTGCCCGGCCATTGTCTCTCTATCATTTAAACATGCGAGTGGGTGCCACTCAGCTCCAAGGCGCATCATGTTACAATTTTTTTTGGATCGATAATAGTGTACTGGAAGAAGCTAATGTCGAAGTTCGAGAAAAAAGCGGGTGGCTCTATCCACCCGACTTGATTTTATCGATTTTGTCTAAATATTTTTCGCGCTTGGTGAGCTTTTTTTTCTTTTTCGATTTTAGGATGAGGTAGATCAAAAAAATCGATCCAAGCGACACAAGCATCGGCCCCAGGAAGGGCGCGGAGGCCTCAATCAATGGAACAATTTTTTCATCGAACATCACCAGTCCTTATCAAAAAACTATAATTTCGACAGCCATGGACATATTCTATTAATACTTGAATTGCATTAGATTTTACTCATAAAATGTTCTACGTGTAAACCGAAGCGCCAAAAAGAGAGTAATATACCAATAGGTTAACCCTTGTAGCTCCAAACATTTTTGCTGCAATATAAAAGCAAAAAGAGGAATGCGACTATGAGAGTTTTTTTAATCGGCATCATCGTCTCCGTAAATATCGCCGTCTGGGGATGGGCGATTTATAGCAATGAAGGCAATGCTACCAAGCAAGCGATTCGAAAAGCAAAAACGCCGGTGGTTGCCGTTGCCACCTACAAAAATGTGAGTGAAATCCTCCTTTCTCCCGTGATAGTCACTGCCACAGACAATAACAAGCGCAATATCCGGCAGGTCGTAAGTGTTTCGCTTTGGTTTAGCGATGATAAAAAAGCTGCCTATGCTTGCCGGTACGGACCGAGACTCCGAGAAGCATTGTTCCGAAAATTAAAAGCCACGCCGATTAAGTCGGATCAGCGCGGTAAATTAAATTTAATAGGCATCGCGGAGCAAATTAAACCAGCAATGGCCAAAGCATTGAACAAAAACACTATTCAGTTGGTTCAGGTCGTTCAGGGTGACCGCAAAATATCTTCCACACAGATTCCCATGCTCAACCGCAATGGATGTGTCCGTATCTTCCAAAAAAACTGATGGATGGGAAATCGATTAAATGCTATTATTGCGATACATTTTGCGCTCCAAATAGTGATAAAAAAAATGGCAAAAATCGATTATGGTCAGGCGGAAGTTCATGTCATCGCATGTGACAAGGGCATAAGACAGAGTCTAAAAACTGTTCTTTTTTCAAAAGGATTTCGCAACGTTCGGATTTCAGAAGATCTAGATCTGCTTGTGGATGCCATCAATTTAAAAGATCTGCCAAACCTTCTTATCGTTGATGTCGACATACCAGATCAAGATACATGTGAATTAATTTCCGCTATTCGCAACAAACGCATGGGGAACGATCCCTATCTTCCGGTCATGGGAATGGCCTGGAATCCCGAACAGGAATTGATCACAAAATCATCAATACTGGTTTTGATTTTTTGATCGCTAAGCCATTTTCAGCCAATCAAATCTCTAGTCGTATTGATAAACTCATACATGAGCGCCAGCCCTTTATTGTCACCGGCGACTATTTGGGCCCCGACCGCTACAAAGATCCCAGCCGCGTGAGCAAAATACCCAACTTTCAAGTTCCAAACGCGCTCAAATCCGCTGCCGTCGACGGCTTGCGTAAGGCGGAGCATTGGCGGAAAATTGGTGACATGAACGATGTCATTAATCAACAACGCCTCAACCAATTGGCAACTGAAATAGATCGGATCATCGATCTCGTGACACCCGAACTCGATAGTAAGAATATCACCGAAAATACCGTGAAGAATCTCGATCAATTGCTCGATCATCTCAAACACACACGCTTCCACATTATTAAAAAGGAGCATAAAGAAGTGTCTAATTTATGTGTCGAGTTCTACCGCACCGTAAAATCACTGCTATCAGTTGATGGAGATATCAATGCGGGCGACGTCAGGAAACTCAGACCGCTAAGCGATGCCGTGACGACGGGCCTCTGTGGATCCAAAGAAAACCTAACGAGCGCAAAGCAAAACACGACGCTCCCTGTAGAACAGCAGATTGCTTAAATATAATGCGCTTGCATGCGCCTGTGCAGCCAAACGCTGCCGCTTGTAGAGGCGCATTAGCGAATTGATTGAGCGAGACTTCAACCTGCTCGGTGTAGCCGACCAATCGCTCCTCTATGGTTTTTTTGGGCTGGTCAATCTGGCATTTAGCATGGCAATGTATTGTTATATTCTGATGTGAAACTGGAATTGGCGGTAAGTTATGGCGCAACAGTTAAAGCAACAACGCATAACCGCAACTTTGGCAGATGCAGATGTTGCAGATTTATTGGAAATCGAAGTTGGCATTGCTCTATTAGAAATTCGCCGCATCGTCACCAATAGCGATGGGCGGCTTGTAGAATATATCCGCGGGCTCTATCGCCCTGATCGCTGTCAATACAATATGGTGTTGTCTTGCGTCCAAGGCCAGGGCGAAGATAATAACACATCGTCGTCGTGAGCTAGAAAAATGGGACAAACCATCGCCGAAAAAATAATTGCCAAAGCCGCCGGACGGGAAACCGTTGCGCCAGGCGAGATCGTCACCTGCGCCGTTGATCTGGCGATGATCCACGACAGTGGCGGGCCGCGCCGGGTCAAACCGGCAATGGAAAAACTTGGCGTTGGTGTCTGGGATGCAAGTAAGATTGTCCTGATTTCCGACCATTTTGCGCCCTGCACTGATGCCGAGAGTGCCAGCATTTTAAAACTCACCCGCGAATGGGCGGCCGAGCAAAACATTTTGAACTTCTATGACCAGCAGGGCATCTGCCACGTTGTTACGCCAGAGCGCGGCCATCTCCGCCCTGGCATGTTCGCGGTTGGCGGCGATAGCCATTCGCCAACCGGCGGTGCTTTTGGCAGCTATATGTTCGGCATTGGCGCGACAGATATGTTGGGCGTGCTGGTCACCGGTGAAACCTGGATCAAGGTGCCGCACACCATCCGCATCGATTGGTCGGGAAAATTCGGCGTCGGCGTCGCCGCCAAAGACATGGCTCTTAAAATGTGTGCGACGCTCGGCATGGACGGCGGCGGCTACCAATCGATCCTCTATACAGGTGACACCATCGAAAACTTAGAGATGATGGAGCGCATGACGCTTTGCAATATGGCAGCTGAGCTCGGCGCGCAGGCTGGCCTTATAGAGCCAGATGAGACGACAGCAGCCTATGTTAAAGCCGCAGGCGCTGACCCCGGCGACTGGCAATCATTCCTAAGCGATCCGGATGCAAGCTATCAAACCACGCACAAATTCGATGCCGCCCAATTGGAGCCTCAGGTCGCGGTGCCGCATAGCCCCGCCAATGCGGCAGATATTGGAGATGTTGAGAAAGCTGAGATTGATCAGTTTTATATCGGCGCTTGCACAGGTGCGAAGCTAAACGATCTGAAAATGGCGGCCTCCATTCTCAAGGGAAACAAAGTCGCACCCGGCAAGCGTCTGACAATCGCGCCGGCGTCCTCTCGCATTTTGATCGAAGCCACCAAGCAGGGCGTTATTGAGATTTTACTGGATGCGGGCGCGGGATTGTTACCACCTGGCTGCGGTGCCTGCGCAGGGTACGGTGTCGGCGAGTTGGCAGAAGATGAGATATGCCTCGCCTCGACCGCGCGTAATTTTCAAGGCCGCATGGGGGCAAGCTCTTCGAAAGTTTATTTGGCATCGCCCTATACCGTTGCCGCCAGCGCGATAACTGGGCGTATCTCGGATCCACGCGAGGTGCTTGCTAAATGAGGGGTCGCGTATGGAAATTCGGCGATGATATCAACACCGATGTTTTGGCGCCTGGCATTTACATTAAACTTCCTTTGGATGAGCTCGCGTTACATTGCCTGGAATCGGTTGAGCCTAATTTTGCCAAACAAGTCAAAGAGGGTGACATTGTTGTTGGCGGACATAATTTCGGCATGGGCTCCAGCCGCGAGCAAGCCGCGCAGGTATTAATGGAACTTGGCGTGGCAGCGGTAATTGCACATTCATTTGGCGGCATTTTTTACCGCAATGCTTTCAATCTAGGCCTGCCGGCAATTGTCTCTCGGGATGTAGACCAAATAGCCGCGGATCAAATCCTCGAAATTGATTTACGCAGTGGCAGCCTTAAAAACAAAACCAACGGTGATGAGCTTACGAGTGAAGCTGTGCCGGAAAATTTAATGGCCTTAATAGAGGCCGGAGGACTTGTTTCTTTTCTCGAAAATAAACTCACCAAAAAGTCATAAGGGGACGGCAATGTCGCCGCAGAAAGAATTAAGAGAACGCATAAACAAAAATGAGATTTTACTCGCGCCAGGTGTCTTTGATGCTTTTGGCGCGATGATGGGGGAGCGGGCCGGCTTCGAAGCGCTGTATCTCTCCGGTGCTTCAATTTCCTATACCAAATTGGGCAAACCCGATATCGGTCTCGTGACAGCAGATGAGTTGGCGGCGGTTGTTGGCACAATTCGCGAGCGCACGTCTCTCCCTATCATCGTCGATGCAGATACCGGGTTTGGCAATGCATTGAACGTTCAACGGACGGTCAGGTTGCTGGAACGCAACGGCGCGTCGGCAATTCAGATTGAAGACCAATCCTTGCCAAAAAGATGTGGCCATCTGGATGGAAAAACACTTGTTAGCGCCGATGAAATGAACGGTAAAATCAAGGCAGCACTCGATGCTCGAGCGGATGAAAACACAATTATCATCGCACGCACCGATGCTGTTGCTGTTGAAGGATACGATAGCGCTTTAGAACGCGCCGCCGGCTATGTCGAAGCGGGTGCAGATGTTCTTTTCATTGAAGCTTTCCAAGACGAAAGCCAAATCAAAACGGCGATCGATCGTTTTGGCGACACTGTTCCGCAACTCGTCAACATGGTTGAAGGCGGCAAAACACCGCTGAAACCCGCGATTGAACTAGAAAAACTTGGCTTTTCCATTGTCATATTTCCAGGTGCATTGGTTCGTGTATTGGCGCATGCGGCAGATCAGTATTTTGCCTCGCTTCGCGAACATGGCTCCACCATCCAGTATCTCGATAACATGTTTGATTTTGACGAATTAAACGATCTTCTCGGCACAGAGAAAATGCTTGAGATGGGCGAAAAGTACAAAGACGGTGGTGGTTAAAATGGCCTCTCTTGATCCCGTTACGCTCGCTGTTCTAAAAGGCCGGCTCGAGCAAATTGCCGATGAAATGGATGCGACGCTTTTTAGAAGCGCCTTTAATCCGATCATCGCCGAAGCACATGATGCCAGCCACGGGCTTTATCATAAAGAGTCCGGCGAGACACTGATCCAAGGAAAATCTGGGTTGCCGGTGTTCGTTGGCGCCATGTCCTTTGCTGTAAAAATGGTCATTGATAAAGTAAAGTCTGAGAATATCACGCTGCATCCCGGCGATGTATTCGTATTCAATGACCCCTATGAAGGCGGCACACATTTGTCAGATTTCAAAATGGTCCGGCCCTTCTTTTATGATGATGAGATATTCTGTTATTTGGCATCGGTTGGTCACTGGCATGATGTTGGCGGCAATGTGCCAGGCAATTATAACCCCGTTGCGACCGAGTGTTATCAGGAAGGCATGCTCATCCCGCCGGTTTTCCTATATCGCGAGGGCGTTCTCAACGAAGATATCGTCGCCATCTTGCAGTCAAATTCCAGACTACCCGGCAGCCTTTATGGAGACCTAAACGGACAGGTGAGCGCATTGGATCTCGGCGACCAGCGTTTAACCGGATTACTTTCAGTATATGGCCAAGACATTGTCACCAGCGCTTTGGTCGAGCTCAAACAAAGCGCCGCAAAATTGATGGCAAGTTATATCAGCGACCTTCCAGATGGAACGTTTTCCGCCGAGGACTGGCTCGACAATGATGGCATCATTGATGAGCCGTTGAAGGTTGGTCTCGATCTGATTATCAAAGGCGATCAGATGACCTTAGATTTCTCGCGGACAGCCAGCGCCTGTGCCGGGCCGGTCAACATCTCACGCTCAACCTGTATCGCCTCTTGTTACGTCGCGCTAAAACATATCTTCCGAGACGTACCTGCCAATGCCGGCGTATTGGAGCCTATCGAATTTGTTATCTCGGAGGACAGTCTTTTAAGCGTTAGCCGGCCCAAGCCGGTTGGTGGCTACACCGAAACAATCCTTCGCGTGATCGATGTGATGTTCCAAGCAATTTCCGAGATCGCGCCCGAAATGACGAATGGCTGCGCTTATGGCACGATCAACGCTTTGTCGATGGCAGGTCACCGCAAAAATGGTGCGCGCTGGGTGATGTTCTCGTTCTTTGGCGGCGGTCATGGTGGCCATCCTTTGGGCGATGGCCTCAACCACGGTAATGCGCCGATCTCAACCGCTACCATTCCGCCGTTGGAAATATTGGAAGCGGCTTACCCAATTGCTTTTACCCAATGGTCGCTTCGACCTGATAGCGGCGGTCCCGGCAAAAATCGCGGCGGCTGCGGTGCGATCTATGAAATTGAATTGCTGGAAGAAAAAGCCGACGTTTTTCTTTTTGGTGAGCGCGGCAAATATGCGCCGCCGGGCGTTGTCGGCGGAAAAAGTGGTGCGCTCAATAAGTTTATCTATCCTGATGACAACGGCGAAGATACCTCACCGCCAATGGTATCCAAGATAGTTGGCATTCATCTCGATCAAGGCCAGCGCGTGCGGCTGGAAACACCGGGCGGCGGCGGCTACGGTAATCCTCTCGAACGTGATCCCGAAAAAGTCGCTGAAGATGTTCGGCTTGGCTATGTTTCCCCTCAAGCTGCCGCCACACACTATAAATGTTCTGTTTCCGATGACGGTGTTTTAGATGCGCCAGACACCGAACGGATGCGGGGGAACGCCTAAACATGTCGGACAATAAAACAATAGTGGGCGTCGATGTCGGCGGCACTTTTACAGATGTATTTTTCTTAAACGAAGCGGACGGTTCTTGCGATATTGCCAAAGTTCCCTCCACCCGCAGCGATCAATCCGTCGGCATTCGGGAAGGCATTGCAGAGCAGCGAGATGATCTATCCGAAGTTTCCTTGGTCATCCATGGCACAACCGTTGGCACGAATGCGTTATTGGAGCGAAAAGGTGCAAAAACCGGCATTATTACGACGACAGGTTTTCGTGATGTGATTGAAATGCGGCGGCGTGACAGACCGGAGACATGGGGTCTATGGGGAATGTTTGAGCCGGTTGTATCGCGTGACCTGCGCGTTGAGGTGGATGAACGGGTGCTGGCAGACGGGACTTTGCGCACTGAAGTCAATGATGCGGACGTCAAAGCGGCGGCGGCAACTCTGCTGGAACGCGGTGCCGAGTCCGTCTGCATCTTTTTTATGAACAGCTATGCCAATGACGCAAACGAGAAAACGGCGATTGCCGCCGTCAAAGAAGTTTGGCCAAACGACCACATAACCTCTTCATCTGAAATATTACCGGAGATCAGAGAGTTTGAGCGTTGTTCGACAGCGACTTTAAACGCCTATCTACAACCGCTTATCGGAGATTATCTCGAACGGCTTGAGGGCGGCTTGAAGGATGGCGGGTTTGGCGGTGAAATTCTCATTGTTCAGTCGAATGGCGGTGTGATGTCTGTCGATACGGCGCGCTCCTTTCCGGTACGAACTGCCTTGTCTGGTCCGGCGGCGGGTGTCATTGCCGGCGCGCATATCGGCACCAGTGCGGGCTTTCCCAATCTCATCACCTGCGATATGGGCGGCACGAGCTTTGACGTCTCATTGGTAGCCGACGGCGAAAGTTCCTTGGCTGCTCAAACTGCCGTCGACTTTGGCATGGTCGTGCGCACGCCGATGATTGAAATCACAACGATTGGAGCCGGCGGTGGCTCTATTGCTTGGGTAGATCGGGGAGGTCTTCTCCAAATCGGTCCCGAAAGTGCGGGCTCTGATCCAGGACCTGTATGTTACGGGCTCGGCAATGAAAGGCCGACCGTTACCGACGCCAATGTTGTGATGGGGCGCATCAACGCTGACAAGCCAATTGGCGGCAAACTCGACCGGTTGGATGTTGAGGCCGCGAAGGCCGCGATCAACAATCATATTGCGGGTGCTTTGAATATCGATGTCATGGAAGCCGCCGAAGCGATCATTCGTGTTGCCAACGCAAAGATGGCAGGTGCGATCCGCTTGGTGTCTGTTGAGCGCGGACACGACCCAGAAAAATTTGTCGCCATGCCATTTGGCGGCGGTGGTGCGCTACATGCAGGTGCCTTGATTAAAGATGTTGGACTTTCCAAGGCCTTGGTGCCGCGCTTCCCTGGTGTGACCAGTGCGCTTGGCTGTGTCATTGCCGATATGCGGTTTGATCGCGTGCACACCTTAAATTCGATGCTGGATGATCTCAATCTGGAAATGCTTGCCCGCGAAATGATCGAAACCGCGGAAGATGGTGAGAAACGATTGGCAGAAGCCAATGTCACTTTCGATGGCGTTGAAAATGTATTTGAGCTCGACATGCTGTATCTCGGCCAAACCCATACCGTGCCGGTGCGTCTGCCGATTGATTTGGCGACCGTCAAAGCTGGCATCGACCGGGGCGTCATTCTCTCAGCCTTTGAAGAAGCGTACCGCAAAGCCTTTGGCCGATTGTTAGAAGGCATCGGCATGCGGGTACTTAATCTCCGTGTAACGGTCATTGGCCGGCGGCCGAAATTTGATCTGTCGATTTTGGGCCCGTCTGGTGACAGTTCTATGGTGGAGGCTAAAACCGATACCCGGCAGGTGTGGATCGAGGGCAAGTGGTGGCAGGCTGATGTCTATAACCGTCTTGATCTGCCAGAGGACTCACTCGTGCAGGGACCGGCATTGTTAGAGCAACCGGATACGACAATCTTTATCGACCCTGATCTTGAAGGATTGGTCGACCGGTTTGGCAATCTCATCATATCAAGGAAACAAACCTAATGGCCAATGACACCGCTCTCGTTCTTGTTGATATGCAAAATGATTTTTTGCATGCCAAAGGCGCTTATGCCCGGGGCGGCGCATCTTCGGACCACATCGCAGCCCTACCGGCCAAACTAAAGCCGGTGGCGGATGCAATGCGCAAGGCCGGCGGCTGGGTTATCTCAACACATTTCACGCTGGTTCCGGGTAGGGATGGTGAGCCCTTCATTGACCCTCATCTTAAAAATCTCCGCCCATTTTTAGGCAAGGGAGATTTTGCGCCAGGCAGTTTCGGTCAGGCGCTGATAGATGAATTAGCCCCCTCTGACCTCTCGGTCGAGAAAATTGCGTTTTCCGCTTTTCATCAAAGCCGAATGGATTGGATGCTCAGAAAGGCCGGCATCAATCATCTCATCTTTGGCGGTATAGTGACCAATGGCGGCGTTACCTCAACGCTGCGAGACGCCCATGTCCACGGATATCAGTGCACCGTACTATCCGATGGTTGCGCGGCATTCGACTCTGAAGTGCACAGCGTTTCCATTGAAGCGTTAAAAAGTATTGCGGGCATTACGACCTGTGCTGATTTTATCAGCTCTCCATAACGCCTTGAACTTCATCAGCCAATTTGTGATGCCAGTGATGAATTGCTAAGGTTGAGCGAATATGACCGAGAACATGATATTTCCACGGAAATATAGATATGCTTAACATTCAAGATTTGAGCCGCCCCGGTATCGAACCGTTCAGCCTTGATCTCAAAGAAGGTGAATGCACCTCGCTTTCAGGATCTTCCGGGGCAGGCAAGACACTTCTATTACGCGCAATAGCCGATCTTGATCCAAACCAGGGCTCGGTAGTTCTAGATCAGAAAAATAGAGATGATTTCACAGCACCTGAGTGGCGGATATCGGTTGGTTATTTAGCCTCCGATTCCGGTTGGTGGAGAGACGATGTCGGCCTTCATTTTCCGGATCACGAGCAGGCAGCTGCGCTTTTGCCGAGCCTCGGAATTGAACCTGACGCACTCAACTGGCAGGTCGCACGGCTTTCAACCGGCGAACGTCAACGCCTCGCCCTCGCTCGCCTTTTATTGATCTCGCCAAGCGTAATGCTGTTGGATGAGCCGACCTCCGGCCTTGATCCCGATGCAGTAACTTTGGTCGAGGACCTATTGAAGCAGCGTCTGGCAGAAGGAGTTTCGATTTTACTCGTCACGCATACTGCCGAGCAGGCCAAGCGACTGGCAAGCCGGCATTTAAGCATTAAAGCCGGGTTGGTTTCGGAGCAGGCGATATGAGTTTTATTTCGCTGGGCCCGCTCGATATTGGCATTGCCGCCTTATTGTTGGT
>Ga0066376_10001135_pt1 | contig 25796 bp, 22 predicted proteins | sample Knorr_S15_td_Bot_FD_77009 | JGI IMG/M metagenome (GOLD analysis project Ga0066376, IMG submission 77009) | Marine microbial communities from Southern Atlantic Ocean transect - Knorr_S15_td_Bottom_ad_5009_LV_A | ecosystem: Environmental > Aquatic > Marine > Oceanic | place: Southern Atlantic... | reverse complement strand
TTGCCGAGCGTCGCCTGGAATTGGTAGGCCGACGGCGGCAGCGCATCGACGATGATGTCGTTGAGTTGTATTTCCCCGAAGGCGCCGCGCGCCTGTTTGTTGGACAGCACGTCCTGAAGCGACACCACCTGAGTGCTGAGTTCGGCGATATTCTTCTGGGCCATATCGATCTTGACCAGCCGCTCGCGCAGATCGATCATGGTCTTGCCGGCCTTCTCGGACGACGCCTCGAGGCTGTCGCCGAGGCGCTTGGAGACCGCGTCGAGCCGTTCGTTCAGAGTCTTGGTGAGGGCGGTCTGGGCGGCGGCGCTGGTCTCGGTGATCGCCGCAAGCCGGCCGGCGAGATCATTCTGGCCGGCGGCGATGAGCTCGGCCATGCGGATGATTTCGCTGTTGGTGCGGTCCGCGGCGGCGCGCAAGGTACCGCCCCGGCCGAGGGCGAAGACGGCGACCCCACCGACCGCCACCAGGGCGACGGCGAGAATGATTGTGATCGTATCCATGCAACTAGATTACCACGCCGGTTGCCAGGGAACACCCGTGGCGATAGGTTGCGCGCCATGTCCCTGCTGCCCATCATCATCGCCCCCGATCAGCGCCTCAAGCTGAGCTCCGAGCCGGTCGGCCGGGTGGACGACGATGTGCGCCGCCTGATGAATGATATGCTCGAGACCATGCACGCCGCGCCGGGCATCGGGCTGTCGGCGGTCCAGGTCGGGGTGACCAAGCGGATCATCGTCCTCGACCTGGCGCCGAAGGGCGGCGAGGCCCGTCTCCTACGCCTGGTCGATCCCGAGATCACCTGGCTGTCGCCCGAGACCGTCAAGATCGAAGAGGGCTGCCTGTCGTTTCCCGAACACTTCGGCGAGATCACCCGCCCGTCAGCGGTCAAGGCGCGCTATACGGACGAGAACAACCAGCCCCGCGAGATCGAGGCCGACGGCCTGCTCGCCCGCTGTATCCAGCATGAGATGGACCATCTCGACGGGGTTCTCATGGTCGATCACCTGTCGGCCTTACGGCGCGGCATGATCCTTCGCAAGCTGATCAAGACGCGCAAGAGCGAATCCCTGAAGAGCGCCTGACATGGCGCGCCTCGCCTTCATGGGGACCTCGGAGTTCGCCGTACCGACCCTGCGGGCGCTCGCCGGGGCGGGGCATGACATTGCCGCCGTCTACACCCAGCCGCCGCGCCGGTCGGGCCGGGGCATGAAGCGAAGGCCCTCGCCGGTCCACCAGGCGGCCCTGGATCTGGGCCTCGCGGTGCGCAGCCCGGACAGCCTCAAGGGCGGCGAGACCCAGGCGGCATTTGCGGCGCTCGGCCTGGATGCCTGCGTGGTGGTCGCCTATGGCCTGATCCTGCCCGCCGCGGTGCTCGAAGCCCCCCGGCTGGGCTGCCTCAATCTGCATCCCTCCCTGCTGCCGCGCTGGCGTGGGCCGGCGCCGATTCAGCGGACCATCGAGGCCGGCGACGCCGAGACCGGCGTCTGCGTCATCCGCATGGACGAGGGCGTCGATTCCGGGCCCATCCTGGTCTGCAGGAAGTTCCCGGTTGCCGCCGACGCCACCTCGGGTTCGCTCTATGAGAGCCTTGCCGTGGAAGGCGCCGGGGCCGTGATCGAGGCTCTGAAAGCCCCCCTGACGGGTCCCCCCCAGAGCGATCGAGGGCTGTGTTATGCGGCGAAATTCCAGCCCGGCGAGGAGATCCTCGACTGGCGCCGTCCGGCGGGCGACCTCGAACGGCTGATCCGCGCCTTCAGCCCGCGGCCCGGAGCGCGCTTCAGGCTGGCTGGCGAAGCCGTGAAAGCCCTGGCCGCCGAGCTTGGCCAGGGCTCGGGGCGGCCGGGTGAGCTTCTCTCCGGCGACAGCCTGACGGTGGCCTGCGGCGACGGCGCCCTGCGCCTGACCAGGGTGCAGCGCCCCGGCCGCGCGGCGACCGAGGGGGCGGCCTTCCTGCGCGGCGCCCGGATCAAGCTCGGCAGCCTGCTTGCCTGACCATGGCGCGTTATAAATTGATCCTCGAATACGACGGCCGCGGCTTCGTCGGCTGGCAGCGCCAGGACAACGGGCCGTCGATCCAGCAGGCCCTGGAGGACGCCATCGAGCGCTTCTCGGGCGAGCGCGTCGCGGTGACCGGGGCGGGGCGCACCGACGCCGGGGTTCACGCCCTCGGTCAGGTGGTGCATTTCGATCTCGCCGCCGCGCGTGACCCGGACGAGGTGTTCGGGGCGCTCAACCATCATCTCAAGCCGGCGGCCATTGCCGTGCTCGCCGCCGAGCCGGCCGATGACGATTTCCACGCCCGGTTTTCGGCCCTCGGGCGGCGCTACCGCTATCGCATCGTCAACCGCCGCGCACCCCTGACGCTGGCCGCCGGGCGCGCCTGGTGGGTGCCGGCAGCGCTCGATGCCGAGGCCATGGACGAGGCCGCCCAGGGGCTGGTCGGGCGTCATGATTTCACCAGTTTCCGGGCCAGCCAATGCCAGGCTAAATCGCCGGTCAAGACCCTGGACGGCCTGACGGTGGCGCGCCTGGGCGAGGTCATCGAGATTCTGGCGAGCGCCCGCTCGTTCCTCCATAATCAGGTGCGCAATATGGTCGGCAGCCTGGCTCTGGTGGGCGAGGGGAAATGGACGGGCGCCGATCTCGCCGCCGCCCTCGCCGCCCGCGACCGCGCCGCGGCCGGCCCCTGCGCTCCGTCCGAGGGCCTCTACTTGGTGGCCGTGGAGTATCCCAAGGGGTCTTAATCAAGGTTTCCTGGTCTCATGACCACGAAAACCACGGATCAGTCGAGTTCGAAGGAATCCTTGTAGTCTTTGGCCAGGGCCGGGTCCTGGTCGTCCTTGATCAGCAGGCAATTGCCGATCGCCAGCATGTCCAGGCCGGTACCCATGAAGCAGCGGAAGGCGTCCTCGGGGGTGGCGACGATGGGTTCGCCGCGCACGTTGAAGCTGGTGTTGACGATCACCGGACAGCCGGTGCGTTGCTTGAAGCGCGAAATCAGGGCGTGAAAGCGCGGGTTGGTCTCCGCGTGGACGGTCTGCACCCGGGCCGAGTAGTCGACATGGGTGACGGCGGGAATCTGCGAGCGCGGCACGTTGAGCTTGTCGATGCCGAACAGCGCGCTCTCGGCATCGCTCATCTCGCGGCGGCGCTGGCCGGCGACATCGGCGACCAGCAGCATATAGGGGCTGTCGGCATCGAGCTCGAACCAGTCGGCGACGTCCTCGCGCAGCACGGCGGGCGCGAAGGGGCGGAAGGACTCGCGGAATTTCACCTTGAGATTGAGCACCGACTGCATGGTCCGCGAGCGCGCGTCGCCGAGGATCGAGCGGGCTCCCAGGGCGCGCGGCCCGAATTCCATGCGGCCCTGGAACCAGCCCAAGGCTTTTCCCTCCTCGATGGCGGCGGCGCAGGTATCGATCAGGCCCGAATCATCGAGGATGGTGAAGCGCGCCCCCGCCGCCGTGAGCCGCTGCTCGATTTCGCCTTGGGCGAATTCGGGGCCTAAATAAGAACCCTTCATGGCGTCGCCGCTTATCACCCGGCGTGGCCAGTCGGCGAACTGGTAATAGGCGGCCAGGGCGGCGCCCAGGGCGCCGCCGGCGTCGCCCGCCGCCGGCTGGATCCAGATATCGTCGACATGGCCGTCGCGCAGGATCTTACCGTTGGCGACGCAGTTCAACGCCACCCCGCCGGCCAGGCACAGGCTGCGCAGGCCGGTGTCGCGGACCAGGGACCGGGTGAGCCGCAGCACCACCTCCTCGAGCACCGCCTGGACGGAAGCGGCGAGGTCCATCTCGCGCATGGTGACCCGCCCATCCGGGGGGCTCGGCGGGCCGCCGAACAGATCGTGGAAGCGCTGGTTGGTCATGGTCAGGCCGGTGCAGTAATCGAAGTAATCGAGATCCAGGCGGAACGATCCGTCGGGCTTCAGATCGATCAGGTTGTCGCGGATGATCCGGGCGTATTTCGGCTCGCCGTAGGGCGCCAGGCCCATGAGTTTATATTCTCCGGCGTTGACTTTGAAGCCGGTGTAGTAGGTGAAGGCCGAATAGAGCAGGCCGAGGGAATGGGGGAAGTGGATCTCGCGGATGATCTCGAGGTGATTGCCGCGCCCGATGGCGGCCGAGGTGGTGGCCCATTCGCCGACCCCGTCCATGGTCAGCACAACGGCCTCTTCGAAGGGCGACGGGAAGAAGGCCGAGGCGGCGTGGCTCTGGTGATGCTCGGTGAACAACAGCCGGCTCTCCCAGTCGCAGTCCGGGGCGAAGTCGCGCAGGGCGTCGCGCAGCAGGGTCTTCTGGAACAGCTTCTCCTTGAGCCACAGAGGGATCGCCATGGCGAAGGAGCGGTAGCCCCGGGGCGCGAAGGCGACATAGGTTTCCAGCAAACGCTCGAACTTGAGGAAGGGCTTGTCGTAGAACACCACATGGTCGATAGCGTCGGGGTCGGCCCCGGACTGATCCAGGCAATAGGCAACGGCTTGAGCGGGAAAGCCCGCGTCGTGCTTCTTGCGGGTGAAACGCTCTTCCTGGGCGGCGGCGACGATCTCGCCGTCCTCGATCAAGGCGGCGGCGCTGTCGTGATAGAAGGCTGAAATGCCGAGGATGCGCACGCCGGCCCTAGAAAATCGTGTAGATGAACGGCGCCACGGCGGTCCCCTGGACCAGCACGATGAGCCCTCCGAAGATCACCATCATCACCAGGATGGGGATCATCCAGTACTTCTTGCGTTCCCGCATGAAGGCCCAAAGCTCGGCGAGAAATGACATCAGAACTGGCGCGGCATGCCGCCGGGCGCGGGGCCGGGCGGGGTGCGTTCGATCCAGTAGCTGGCGGCGTCCGGGTCGCGCTTGAGGTGCAGGAGGTCCTTGCCGAAGGTGTGCATGATCAGCCCCGTCGGAGTCACCACCAGATAGAACAGCAGGCCCATGACCAGGGGATTGACGACGCGGCCGAGCAGCAGGCCGAAGCCGGTCCACAGACGGTTGGCCGGGGCCAGAAGCTTCGGCACCGCCAGGGCCAGGCAGGCGAATCCGCCGGCCACCGCCAGCGCCCACCAGCGCAGGGGCGCATCGTCGAGCAATGGCCACAGGGCGACCAGGGCGAAGACCACGGCGAACACCAATCCGAAAGCCCGGTCCGAGGACGGCTTGACCGCGCCCTCGCGGCGGAAATCTTCGTGGCTGCTCAAGTTTTTTCGACGTGGCAGGTCAGGCCGAGTTCGCCGGCGGTTTCGGCGACGGCCGCAATGGCGGCGTCGCTACGGTCATCGGCCAGGGTGACGGCGACACGGATGGTGCTATGGGCCGCGCCGTCCCGGATCGAACGCTGGGAATTGAGCCGCATCACCGTGGCGCCGGCAGCGGTCATGACTTGAGAGAGGCGTAGAATCTTTCCCGCCTTGTCCGGACCGGAGAACTCGAAGCGATGGGTGATGCGCTGGCTGCGCGCCTCGCTGGCCACCGGGTCGAAGGGGATGACGATGACTTTTGCGCCGGCCAGGGCGGGCAGGCGGTGAAGCTCAAGCGCCAGGGTTTCCCCGGCCATGCCCTCGGGCATTTCGCAGACGGTGGTGAACTCGGCGCTGCCCGAGAGCACCGCGAAGGTTGTGTCGGCCAGGTTGCAGCCGCGCGCCGCCAGGCATTCGGTGACGGTGGTCAACAGGCCGCTTTGGCTGACGCAGGAGATCGAGACGATGGCGCGGATGCTCATGGAATGAGTCTATGGTCGTGACGGACAATTGTACAGAGAACCTGGGGGTTGTTTTGACGGCGCCGCCACGCCATCTTGATGGCTACAGCATGTTCCGATCTTATTGGACCACATGAGGCGGTTTCCATGGGAGAACAAGGCGATGCAAAACCCAGACGCCCGGCTCGGCGACGATGGTTGAGACGGCTGATCACCGGCATTGCCGCTTTGATTCTACTGCCGCTTTTCGGCAGTCTGGTTAGCGTGGGCTTCGGGCAATCCTACGACTGGCGCACCGCGCCGCGCCATTCGATCGGCATCGCCCCGGATCCCGCCGAGACCAGGGAAGCCGTGGTCCAGATCTACGCCGCCCGCGCCTTCTCCTGGCGCGCCGCCTTCGGGGTGCATACCTGGATCGCGGTCAAGCCGACCAACGCCGCGAAATTCACGGTCTGTGAAGTCTTCGGCTGGCGTGTGCTGCACGGCGGCGGTTCCGCCGTATCGATCAGCAATCGCCCGCCCGACGGCATGTGGTACGGCAATGCGCCCGAGATCCTCTTCGATCTGCGCGGCGTCGGCGTCGACGATGTCATTACGCGCATCGAGCAGGCGGTCGCGTCCTACCCTTACCCGGAAAATTACGTGCTGTGGCCGGGCCCCAACAGCAACACCTTTACCGCCTATGTGGCGCGCATGGTGCCCGAGCTCGTCCTCGATCTGCCGCCGATGGCGATCGGCAAGGATTACCCCACCAACGGCGGCCTCCTCGACAAAGCGCCCAGCGGGACCGGCTGGCAGGTCTCCCTGTTCGGTCTGCTCGGCGTCATGGTGGCGGCCGAGGAGGGCATCGAGATCAACATCCTCGGCCTGACCTTCGGCATCGACTGGAACCAGCCGGCGCTCAAGCTGCCGGGCCTCGGCAGGATCGGTTTCCCGGCGCGCAAGGAGGTGTAGCATCTAAATCCCCGTGGCCGGCGACCGGGGCGGCGGCGGTCCGCGCGCGGCGCGGTTGCTCATGCCTCGGCTTCGACGGCGTACTCCTTGAGCACCTGTTCAGCGATGCGGCCTGATATCTCGGAGAGATGATCGTAGTCCCAGGTGTACCAACCGATGCCGAGCGTCAGCGAACGCAGCTCGACGATCAGGTCGTGGAGTTCGGCCTGAGGCATATAGGCTTCGATCTCGTCCCAGCCTTCCCAGCCTTCCTTGGCCTGGAAGCCGAGAATCTGCCCGCGGCGTCCGCTGATCACCGCATGGATTTTCGAGGTGGCGTCGTTGGGCACGGAAATCTTCACCGTGGCGATCGGCTCGAGCAGCACCGGGCTGCATTTGGGCATCGCCTCGGTCATGGCGATCCGGGCCGCCAGCTTGAAGGATTGCTCGTTGGAATCGACCGCGTGATAAGAGCCGTCGGTCAAGGTAACCGAGATATCGACCAGCGGAAATCCGTTTGGCCCGGTGACCAGAAATTCGCGCACCCCGGATTCCACGGCGGGGATGTATTGGCGCGGCACATTGCCGCCGACCACCTTGCTCTCGAACTGGAAGCCGCCGCCGCGGGGCAGGGGCTTGATGTCGAGATGGACGTCGCCGAACATGCCGTGGCCGCCGGTCTGACGTTTGAAGCGCCCGTGCTGGGAGACGCTTTTGCGAATCGCTTCCTTATAGGCGACGCGGGGGCGCCGGGTGGTCACCGTCAGGCCGTGCTTGTTGTTGAGCCGCGCCAGGCACACCTGGAGGTGAATCTCGCCCTGGCCCGCCATGACGAATTCATGGGTCTCGGAATTCTGCGCCACCACCAGCGAGGGGTCTTCCTCGAGCACCTTGGCGATGGCCGCCGAGAGCTTAACCTCGTCGTCGCGGTTCTCGGCGGCGATGGCGAGGGAATAGACCGGCGGCGGATTGTCCGCCATGGGCAGGGGATCGGCGGGAGCCTCGGGGCCGACGATCAGGCTGTCGCCGGTGGCGATGCCTTCGAGCCGGCCGAGCGCCACCACGTCGCCTGCCTCGGCCTCGTTGATCTTGGTCTGGACCGCCCCCATCATGCGATAGATGCCGGCGATCCGCACGCCGTTGAGGGTCGCGCCGTCGGTTATTTTCCCACGCCAGACGCGCACCAGGGAAAGCTTGCCGCCGTGGGGCGTCATATAGGTTTTCATCACCTGGGCGAGCGCTTCGCCGTCACCGTCGACGCCCCGCCTTGCGGCGGTTTCCTGGGCGGACGGCACGATGTCTCCCAGGTGATCGAGCAGACGGCGGACCCCGTGTTCCTGCTCGGCGGCGCCGAAGAAGACCGGTACGATCTGGTTGGCGGCGAGTTCGCGTTTGACATAATCGCGGACTTCATCCTGGGACGGCGTCTCGTCCTCGATCAACTGCTCGAGCAGGGTGTCGTCGAAATCGGCGAGGGATTCGAGCAGGGTGACGCGGGCCTGCTCTTCGCGCTCCTTCACCGTCTCGGGCAGCTCGACCCGGGTGGCCGCCGCACCGTCCTGATAGGCGTAGGCCTGCTCGCTGACCAGCTCGACATAGCCGGTCACGTCATCGCCGTCGCGGATCGGCACCTGATGGAGAACCAGCGGATGCCCGGACACGGCGCCGACCGCGGGCAGGAAATCACGGATCAGCCCGGCTGCGCGGTCGATCTTGTTGATGAACAGGATATGCGGAATATCGTGCTCTTCGAGGAAGCGAAAGACCGGCGCCAGCATCTTCGCCCGCTCGATCACCGGCTCGCATACCACAATGGCCGCATCGACGCCCATCAGGGCGTGACGGGCCTCGGCGGCGAATTCGATCGATCCCGGGCAATCGATGAAATTGAAACCATGGCCGTCATGCTCGGCGTATGCCGCCGAGACTTCGGTGCTGGCCTGGCGGTCGCGGGCTTCGGTGGAACTGTCGCCGACCGTGTTGCCCTCCTTGACCGTGCCTTTGCGGCCGATGGCGCCGGCCGCGTTCAGCAGGCCTTCCAGGAGTGTCGTCTTGCCGCTCAACGACGCACCAACAATTGCGACAGTACGCTTGTTACTCATAGGCCCTCCCCGGCGGTACTCTGTGGCGATAGCTCGCCTTCCCAAATATCGTTCGCGCTTTTATTGTGGCGACGATGAGGCCATCTTTACCCAACATCGATAAAAACGCGAGTCCCACGGAAGGCGGGCGATCAGCATGAGCATTTGGGGAAAGATCGTCGGCGGGGCGGCGGGGTTTGCCCTGGGCGGTCCCCTGGGGGCCATCGTCGGCGCGGCGGCCGGCCATGCGGTGGACAAGATGCGCGCCGGCCCGCCAAGCGAGAAACAACGGCAGGCGGCGTTCTCGATCGCGGTCATCGTGCTCGCCGCGAAGATGGCCAAGGCCGACGGGGTGGTGACCCGCGACGAGATCGGCACCTTCAAGCGGATGTTTCATGTGCCGGCCCATGAGATGCGCAATGTGGGGCGGCTGTTCGATCAGGCGAAGCAGGATTCCGCCGGCTACGCGCCTTACGCCAGGCAGGTGGCCGAGTTGTTCCATGACAGCCCCTTGGTGTTGGAGGAACTGCTCGACGGACTCTTCCTCATCGCCAAGGCCGACAATGTCGTCCATCCGGCCGAGCTCCAATTCCTCTATCATGTGTCCGAAATCTTCGGCTTCGATCAGGCGACCTTCGAGCGCGTCTGCGAGAGTCAGAGGGCGCCCGTCGAGGCCGATCCGTATGGCGTGCTGGGGGTCGGCCAGGAGGAGTCCGACGCCGATATCAAGAACGCCTATCGCGCGCTTGTGCGCGAGCATCACCCGGACAGGCTGATGGCCCAGGGCATGCCCCAGGAGTTCATCGATGTGGCCAATAAAAAAGTCGCGGCGATAAACGAGGCCTACCACCGCATCCGCCGCGAACGGAATATGAAATGACCGACGCGCCGTTCGCCGGTCTTCTCGAATCGGCGCCCGACGCGATGATCGTCGTCGGCCCGGACGGCAACATCGTCATGGTCAACGGCCACGCCGAGAGTTTGTTCGGCCACGACCGCGCCGCGCTGATCGGCGCGTCGGTCGAAATTCCCATTCCCGGCGCCTACCACGCGGATCATCGCGCCCATATCGAAGCTTATTTCAAACATCCCGAAACACGGCCCATGGGTCGGAATATGGCATTGACCGGCAAGACCCGAGACGGTCGTGAGTTTCCCGTCGAAATCAGCCTCGGTCCGATGACCACCGAGTCCGGAATCCTGGTGTTGGCGGCGGTCCGCGACGTCACCGCAAAACGCCATGCTAAAGCGGAAACTCTGGCCGCCAAGGACAAGGCCGCGACCGCCGGGGATCAGCTTCGAGACGCCATCGAGAGTATCGCCGAAGGCTTCGTTCTCTATAATTCCGTGGGGCGCCTGGTGCTTTGCAACAGCGCGTTCCGGGGGTTTTACGGCTACAGCGAGGCGGATGCGAAACCGGGCTTCGCCACCCATAAAAGCCTCTGCCGGCTGGACGAGCTGCGCGACGCCGACTCCCGCAAACGACGTAGTTTCCGGGAGAGTCTCGCCGAACTCCGCCGCTCCGGAACCCAACGCATAACGGAAACGGTGGGCGACCGCGTCATCGAGAGCCGCCAACAGATCACCGCCGAGGGCGGCATCATCAGCGTACAAAGCGATATCACCGACCGCATTCGGGCGGAACAGGCCCTGCAAGGGCGGATCATGTTCTCCGATCTTCTCCACAGGATCACCGTCGCGGCCAATCAGGCGACCTCCGTCGAAGAGGTAATGCAGTTTTGTCTCGACGAAATCTGCGCCGTGACCGGTTGGCCGGTGGGCCATGTCTATATGGTGGCCGGTGACGGTTCCGGCGAAGTCGTGTCAAGCGGTTTATGGCATATCGAGGCATTGAGCCAAAACGCGGCGATCAAGCGCGCCACCAGGAAAACACCATTTATCCCGCGCAAGGGGCTGATCAGCCGGGTCCTGACGAGCAGCAAGCCGGATTGGAATGCCGACGTTTCCAAGGACCCGCGTTTTCGGCGCGGCCGGTCCGCGAAAATCATCGGCGTCATGGCGAGCTTCGTCTTTCCGGTTTTGACCGGCAAGAAGATCGCCGCCCTATTCGAGTTTTTCTCAAACCAGGCGGTCGAACCGAATTGGCATATGCTCGAGACCATGGCGCAGATCGGCACCCAGCTGGGGCGGGTCATCGAGCGCCACGCCGCCCAGCAGGCCTTGCGCGAAAGCGAGGAACGCTTGAGGTTCGTCATGGACCATTCGCCGGCGGCGGTGAATCTCAAGGACATGGAAGGCCGATACATTCTCGTCAATGCACGCTTCGGGGAATGGTACGGCCTGGCGGCCGAGGATGTCATCGGCAAGCGGGGGGATGAGGTCTTCCCGCTTCTCCAAACAGCGCCTTTCGCGTCGCTGGAGAATGAAGTCGCCCGCCAGAACGTTCCCGTGGAACGCGAGTTCGAAATCGACTTCGCCGACGGCAGGAAGCATCTCGTCCTGGGCTCCAAATTCCCCGTCAATGACGGCCAGGGCGTCGCCATGGGCATCGGCACCATCGAAATCGACATCACCGAGCCGCGGCAGGTCGAGACCCAGCTTCGCCAAGCCCATAAGATGGAGGCGGTGGGTGAGCTTACCGGCGGGGTGGCCCATGATTTCAACAATCTTCTGGCGGTGATCTCGGGGAATCTCGAGCTTCTCGATGAAGCCCTGGCGGGCGACGAGAACAAGCGGGAGCTGCTGCGCTGGGCCATGGATGCCGCCGATGACGCGGCCAGCCTGACGCGGGATCTCCTGGCTTTCTCGCGGCAACAGCCGTTGAGCCCCCGCACCGTGCGCATCAATGATCTGGTGAACAACCTGCTGACCATGATGCGCCGCCCGTTGGGCGAAGTCATCGATGTCGCGACCGATCTGTGCGACGGGATCTGGCTGACCACGGTCGATCCGGCGCAGTTCGAAAACGCGGTGCTCAATCTGGTGCTGAATGCGCGCGACGCCATGCCCGATGGCGGCGTCGTCACCATCACGACCGCCAATGTCTCACTCAAGGAGACCGACATCCGGCATGACACGGCTGCGGGCGATTATGTCAAGCTGTCGGTCAGCGACACCGGGCATGGCCTGTCGCGCGCGGTGCTCGAGCGTGCCTTCGAACCCTTCTTCACCACCAAGGAAGTCGGCCGGGGCAGCGGGCTGGGCCTCAGCATGGTCTATGGGTTTTCCAAGCAGTCGGGCGGTCACGCCGAAATCGAAAGCGTCGAAGGCCAAGGCGCCACGGTGAGTATTTATCTGCCCCGCGGTTCGGAAGGCCAGCCGATGCCGCTCGCGCCGGTGGAGCCGGTCATGCCCCCTGGCAAGGGCGAGACGATACTCGTGGTCGAGGACGAGGACCGGGTGCGCGATCTCGCGGTCAGGCTTGTCCGCAGCCTCGGCTATGAGGTAAGGGAAGCGCCCGACGCCAAGGCGGCCCGCGAAATCCTCGAGGGCGACAAACCGATCGATTTGCTGCTTACCGATGTTGTTCTGCCGGGCGGCGTCAGCGGGCTTGACCTGGCTGCCCAGGCCATCGCCAAGCATCCGGCTCTCGCGGTGATCTATGTCTCGGGCTATTCGGCGGCCATCGAAGCCGGTGATTCCATCGAACAAGGCGCCGTGCGGCTGGCCAAGCCCTATCGCGGCAAGGCCCTGGCGTCGGCGATTCGCCGGGCGCTCGGCGATGACGGGCAGCCGGACGGAAGCTGAACTTGCACATCGATCGGCCGTCGCCCAATCACGACTCCCGCCCGTCCGGTGCGGCGGTCGATATGTTGATACTGCATTACACCGGCATGGCCAGCGCCGCCGCCGCCCTCGATCGGATGTGCGACCCGGACGCCAAGGTCAGCGCCCATTACCTCATCGACGAGGACGGTGCGACCTTCCGCCTGGTGGACGAGGCGCGGCGGGCCTGGCATGCCGGGTTGTCACGGTGGCGCGGCCGCGACGATATCAACGCCGTCTCGATCGGCATCGAGATGGTCAACCCGGGGCATGAAATCGGCTATCGCGCATATCCCGAGGCGCAGATGGCGGCGGTGATCGACCTGTGCCGCGATATCACGGCGCGCCATCCCATTCCGCCTCGTCATGTGCTCGGCCACGCGGATATCGCCTGCGCCCGCCGCGCCGATCCGGGTGAATGTTTCGATTGGCGGCGTCTCGCCGCCCAGGGTGTCGGGCTGTGGCCCGAGGTTGCCGTGGTCACCGGCGAGATGGGACTCACCTTGCGCCTAGGCGATGGTGGACCGGCGGTCGATGACATCCGTGGCGCCCTCGCCGGGTTCGGCTACGGGGTGGCCGCCGGGGGCGCCTTCGATGCGCCGCTCGAGGTGGCGGTGATCGCGTTTCAGCGCCATTTCCGACCGCGCCGCTTCGACGGCGTGGTCGATCCCGAAACTGCCCAGGTGATGTTTCAACTTCTTGACGCGGCCACGCGCGAAGCCTAAATCTTGGCTGTGTCAGACGGTTGGACGGCCGCTTCCCGAGCGATCGGGGGGAGGAAAGTCCGGGCTCCACGGAAACACGGTGCCGGGTAACGCCCGGCGGGGGCGACCCCAGGGATCAGTGCCACAGAAAGCAAACCGCCCGCCATGGCCCCTCGGGGCGGTCGCGGGTAAGGGTGAAAGGGTGCGGTAAGAGCGCACCGCGCCGGCGGCAACGTCGGCGGCAAGGTAAACCCCACCGGGAGCAAGACCGAATAGGGACGGCGCGTCACGGCTCGCCGTGGCAGGCGTGTTTCCGCGCCGACCGTCCGGGTAGGTCGCGCGAGGCGTCCGGCAACGGGCGTCCCAGATGAATGGCCGTCCATCGCCCCACGGGCATTGTCCTTGGGGCGGGGACAGAACCCGGCTTACAGACCGTCTGACGCTTCTTTCCGGCTATCAGCTATCGGCTGACGGCTTTGAGCCGGCCGGCGCCTAAAAGAACATATTACGAACACAAAGCGGCCATATTCTTTTACTAGGGTCACTGCTCCACTGGGAGGGGCAGGGCGCCGCACAGTGGTAAAACCGTTTAGTTCTTATCAAGTTCTTATTATGTTCCATAGATCTTTTTCTTTTACCGGCGGAAAAACTAGTTGGAATCTCTTGAATTCCATGGTCATTACCATTGACGACCATAAAAACCCATGATATCCCATATTTGCCCAATTCCCAGGTATTAGCGATATTTCACGCCCGGTGGGGGGGATCGGGCCGATGTATTTTTGGATGACGGGCGGCATCCGAGCGAGGAGATGACGCGTGGCTCTTTTTCTGGACTGCCATGTCCACAAAATCGATCGCAAGGGTCGGGTCTCGGTGCCGGCGCAATTCCGCGCCTGCCTGATCAGCCAGAGCTTCGCCGGCGTCATCGCCTTCCCTTCGTTCCGTGACAACTGCGATGCCATCGAGGCCTGCGGCATGGACCGGATGAACCAGTTGAGCGAGAGCCTGGATAATTTCGATCCCTTCTCCAATGAACAGAACGACATGGCGGCGGTTCTGTTCGGGGCCGCCGTGCAGTTGCCGTTCGACGGCGAGGGCCGCATCATGCTGCCCGACCGTCTGCGCGACGGCGCCGGCATCGTCGATCGGACGGTCTTCGTGGGCTGCGGTAAGACGTTCCAGATGTGGGCGCCCGAGGCCCATGCGGAATTCGCCGCGGAGGCCCGCGACCGGGCCCGCGAATCGCGCGCCGGGCTTCGCCTGAGCGGGCCCGCCGGCGGTGGTGGCGATGACCGCCGCTGACCGCGCCGCCGCCGCCGCCGGTGGTCACCGCCCGGTGCTGCTCAATGAAGTTCTGACTGTTCTCGACCCCCGCGACGGCGCGGTCTATGTGGACGGCACCTTCGGCGCCGGCGGCTACAGCCGCGCCCTTCTCGAGGCGGCGCGATGCACGGTCTGGGGTATCGATCGCGATCCTCAGGCGATCGCCGGCGCGGCCCCCCTGGTCGATGAATTTTCCGGCCGCCTGAGCCTCATCGACGGCTGCTTCGGCCATATGGAGAGCCTGCTGGCGGCCCATGGCGTCACCCGTGTCGATGGGGTGGCGCTCGACGTCGGCGTCTCCTCCATGCAGCTCGACGCACCGGGCCGGGGTTTTTCATTCTCCCACGACGGGCCGCTCGATATGCGCATGGGGGACAGCGGGCCCTGCGCCGCCGATATCGTCAATTCGGCCGGCGAGAGCGACCTCGCCGCGATCATCTTCACCCTCGGCGAGGAACGGCGCTCGCGCCGCGTGGCGCGGGCCATCGTCGCCGCCCGGCGCGAGCGCCCGATCACCCGGACCGGCGAACTCGCCGCCATCGTGCGCCGCGTCGTCCGCCCGGCGAAGGACGGTCTCGACCCGGCGACCCGCACCTTCCAGGCGCTGCGCATCCACGTCAACGACGAACTCGGCGAGCTCGACCGCGGCCTGGCGGCGGCCGAGCGCATGCTGGTCTCCGGCGGCCGGTTGGCGGTGGTCACCTTCCATTCGCTCGAGGACCGCCGCGTCAAGCGCTTCCTGGCGGGCCGCTCCTGGCGGGCGCCGCGCGCCAGCCGTCACGCGCCGCCGGACAACGGCCACCAGCCGGCGCCAAGTTTCCGTCTGTTGGCGCGCCGGGTGGCGCGTCCCACCAACGTCGAGACGGCGCTCAATCCTCGGTCCCGCTCGGCGCGGCTCCGCGCTGCGGTTCGCCTCGACGCCCCGGCCTGGGAGACTGCCGCATGAAACCGTCCCTGACCATCCTGTGGATCGTCTTGGTGGGGGTCATGGCGTCCGGCCTGTTCCAGCTGAAATACGCCGTCCAGGAGCGCGAAGACGAGCTCTCCCGTCTGAATCGCGAACTCATCGCCAGCGAGCAGGCGGTTCATGTGCTGCTCGCCGAATGGAGCTACCTGAACCGTCCCGACCGTCTCGCCGGACTCACCGCGCGGCATCTTGAATTGTCGCCGATGACCCCCGAGCAGGTCGGCGCCATGGGTATGGCGGCCCTGCCGGTGGCCGGGACGGGCCGGCCATGACCGGCGGCGAAGACAATCGTGTCCGGCTCGACGTCGCCATGAGCCGCGCCCTGGGGATCGGCCGCCACCGCCTGATGATCATCGGCGCGCTGTTCATGCTCGGCTTCTTCGTCATCGCCATACGGCTGGTCGATCTCACCGTCATCGGCGACGGCTTCGAGCCGCGCTTCGCCGGGGTCGCCGAAGCGGCGCGCAGCGCCCGCCTCGACCGCCATGACATCACCGACCGCAACGGCACGCTGCTCGCCACCAACCTGCCGACCGCGTCGGTCTACGCCGACCCCGGACGCATGCTCAACATCGACGAGGCGGTCGCCAAGCTCAGCGCCGTGCTGCCCGGCGTGGGCCGCGCCGAGCTGGCGGCCAAGCTCGACAGCAAGCGCCGTTTCGTCTGGATCAAACGCAACCTGACGCCGCGTCAGCAGGCCGACGTCAACCGCCTCGGCCTGCCCGGCGTCGCCTTCCAGAGCGAAGCCCGCAGGGTCTATCCCCAGGGCCGGCTGTTTTCTCATGTCCTCGGCTCGGTCGATATCGACGGCCGCGGCATCGCCGGCGTCGAGCAGGCCTTCGATGACTCGCTTCGCGTCGGCCGCGACGGCCCCGGCGAGACCCTGCGCCTGTCCCTGGATTCCCGCTTCCAGTACGTCTTGCGCCAGGAACTCAGCGAGGGGCTGGCGCGCTTCGGCGCGGCCGGCGCGGCGGGAGTCATCCTCGACGCCAACAACGGCGAGTTGCTGGCCATGGTGTCGCTGCCTGATTTCGATCCCAATGATCCCCGCGACCGCACCAGCGCGGCGCGGTTCAATCAAGCCTCCCTGGGCGCCTATGAGATGGGTTCGACGTTCAAGATCTTCACCGCTGCCATGGCCCTTGATGCCGGTGTCGTCTCCCTCGACGGCGGTTACGATGCCAGCGAGCCGATCCGCATGGGGTGGTTCCTGATCAGGGATTACAAGCCCAAGAAGCGGTGGCTGAGCGTGCCCGAGATTTTCGTCTACTCGTCGAACATCGGCGCCGCCAGGATGGCGGAGAAAATCGGGGCAGAGCGCCAGCGCGCCTATCTCGAGCGCTTCGGCTTGATGCGTCCTTCCGATCTTGAGCTGCCCGAGATCGCGACCCCGCTGACGCCGGAGCGTTGGGGCGAGCTCACCACCATGACCATCGGCTATGGCCACGGTATCGCCGTCAGCCTGTTGCAGGTCGCCTCGGCGACCGCCGCGGTGGTCAACGGCGGCGTCTTCTACCCGCCGACCCTGCTGTCGCGCGACGGTATGGGCGGGGCCATCGGGCGCCGGGTGATTTCGGCCCGCACATCGGAACAGATGCGCCTGATGATGCGGCTCAACGTCGCCGAGGGAACCGGCAAACAGGCGGAGGTGCCGGGCTACCGCATCGGCGGCAAGACCGGCTCCGCCGACAAGCCGGGCAAGGGCGGTTACCGCAGCCGCGCCCTGCTGTCTTCCTTCGTCGCCGCCTTCCCGATGAATGCGCCGCGCTATGTGGTGGCGGTCATGTACGACGAGCCCCAGGGCACCGCCGAGACCTCCAATTACGCCACCGCCGGGTGGAACGCGGCGCCCACCGTCGGTCGCATCATCGCCCGTATCGGGCCCATGGCGGGCATTGCGTCGGGTGACGGCGACGACCGGGAGGCGCTCGGCCTGCTGATCAGGATCGCCGATCATGGCGACCGGAAAGGAAAGGAACCTGGTGTTGCTTTCTGAACTCTTTCCCGGCGATCCCGCGTCGAGCGGCGCGGTCGAGATCCTCGGCCTGACCGCCGATTCGCGGGCCGTGGAGCCGGGCTATCTGTTCGCCGCCCTGAAAGGAGGCCGGGCCGACGGCGCCGACTTCATCGACCATGCGCTTCGTCGCGGCGCGGTCGCCGTGCTCGCCGGGCAGGGGGTCGGGGAAATCGGCGTTCCGCTGATCACCGACGATAATCCGAGGCGCGGCTTGGCCCGCGCCGCGGCGCGTTTCTACGCCGCCCAGCCGCGCTTCGTGGCGGCGGTCACGGGCACCAGCGGCAAGACCTCGGTGGCCGAATTCACCCGCCAGATCTGGCGCGGCAGCGGTCGCCGCGCGGCGACCCTCGGCACCCTGGGGGTGGTCGGCGAGGCGGTCAGTCGGCCGCTTGCCCATACCACGCCCGACCCGGTCGCCCTGCACCGCGCCCTGGCCGAGATCGCCGCGCGCGGTATCGACCATCTCGCCATGGAGGCGTCGTCCCACGGCCTCGACCAGTGCCGCCTGGACGGCGTCGAGGTCGCCGCCGCCGCCTTCACCAACCTGTCCCAGGATCATTTCGACTACCACGCCGGAGCCGAGGACTACCTCGCCGCCAAGCTGCGCCTGTTCGAGATCGTGCTGGCCCCCGGCGGAACCGCCGTGCTCAACGCCGATATGCCAGAGTTCGAGCGCATCGCGGCGCTCTGCCGGGCGCGCGGCCACGTCATCGTCACCTACGGCGAAGCGCCCAGCGACCTGCGCCTCGCCGGGGCGGAGGCGAGCGCCGGCGGGCAGGCCCTGATCATCGAGGCGGCGGGCCGGCGCCACGGCGTCGACTTTCCCCTGCCCGGCGTTTTCCAGGCGATCAATGCGCTCTGCGCCATGGGTCTGGCTATGGCCTCGGGGATCAGTCTCGATCAGGCGCTTCACGCGATGGCTAATCTAAGCGGTGTGCGCGGCCGCATCGAGAGGGTGGCGGAGCTCGCCAACGGCGCCAGGATCTACGTCGATTACGCCCATAAGCCGGGCGCGCTCGAGACCGTCCTCGCGGCGCTCCGGGACCACGCCGATGGACGCCTGGCGGTGGTCTTCGGCTGCGGCGGCGAGCGCGACCAGGGCAAGCGCATCGTCATGGGGCGTATTGCCGCGGCCCTGGCCGACAGGGTCATCGTGACCGACGACAATCCGCGCCGCGAAGACCCGGCGGCAATCCGCCGCGAGGCGCTGGCCGGCTGCCCCGACGCCGAGGAGATCGGCGACCGCGGCGCGGCGATCGCCGCCGCCATCGGGGGGTTGCGGGCCGGAGATGTGCTGGTCATCGCCGGCAAGGGCCATGAAGCGGGCCAGACAACCGGCGATGAAACCGTGCCTTTCGACGACGCCGAGGTCGCGCGCCAAGCGGTCGCGGCCTTGCGGAGCAGGTCGTCATGAGCGCGCGGCATCTATGGGATTCAGCCGAGGCGCAAGCCGCGACCGGCGGCCATGTCTCCGTGGCATGGCAATGCGACGGCATTTCCTCGGACAGCCGCAAGATCAGCCGAGGCGATCTGTTCATCGCCCTCTCCGGGCCCAATTTCGACGGTCACGACTTCGTCCACGAAGCCCTGGCCAAGGGCGCCGCGGCGGCCATGGTCGAGCGCCGTCCCGAGGCGGTTTCCGGTAACGCCCCGCTGCTCATCGTCGATGACGTCGAGGCGGCCCTCGGCCGGCTTGCCGCCGCCGCCCGCCGGCGCAATCGGGGCAGGATCATCGCGATCACCGGCAGCGTCGGCAAGACCAGCACCAAGCAGGCCTTGGCCCATGTGCTCGCCGCCCAGGCGCCGACCTTCGCCAGCCGCGACAGCTTCAACAACCATTGGGGCGTGCCGTTGAGCCTCGCCGCCCTGCCGGCGGATGCGCAATACGGCATCTTCGAGATCGGCATGAACCGGGCCGGCGAAATATCGGCCTTATCCAAGCTGGTGCGGCCCCATGCGGCCCTGGTGACCACGGTCGAGGAAGTGCATCTCGAGTTCTTCGAGTCGGTCTCCGCCATCGCCGACGCCAAGGCTGAAATCTTCGACGGCATCGAAGACGGCGGGGTCGCTATCCTCAACTACGACAACCCGTATCGCTCGCAGCTCGCCGATGCGGCCCGCATGCGGGGGCTGTGCCGCAAGCACGACATCATCTGCTTCGGGGTCCATCCCCACGCCACCCTTCGCCTGGTCGAGGAAGTCCTGGGTGACAACGGCGTCCATGGCGTCATCGATCGGGACGGCGAGCGAATTTCCTATCGCGTCGGCGCGCCGGGCCGCCATTGGCTGCTGATCGGTCTCGCCGTGCTCGCCGCCGTATCCGCCGTCGGCGCCGATCTTCATCGGGCGGCGCTCGCCCTGTCGGGGGTCGAGCCCTTGCCGGGCCGGGGCCAACGCCACAGGATACCCATCGGCGACGGCGCGGCCACCCTGATCGACGAAAGCTACAACGCCAACCCGGCGTCCATGCGCGCCGCCATCGCTCTGCTCGCCGGCGCCGCGCCGCGGCCGGGCGGCCGCCGCATCGCCGTGCTCGGCGACATGCTCGAGCTGGGCGGCGAGAGCCCCGACATGCATGCCGCCCTGGCCGGCTGCCTGGTCCGTTCGCAGGTCGACCTGGTGTTCACTGTCGGCGATCAAATGAGCCATCTGCGCGATGCCTTGCCCCAGGCCATGCGGGCGGGTCACGGAGCGCGTTCGGAGCACCTCGCGGTCCCCGTCGCGGCAACCATCAGGGACGGCGACGTGATCATGGTCAAGGGTTCACTGGGGTCGCGCATGGCGACCATCATCGCCGCGCTTCACCATATAAATTGCAGGCCGGCGCCGCGCGCCGCCAGTAACTGCTGAGCGGCGGCGCGCCATGCTGTTCAACATCTTCGCACCGCTGGCCGATGATTTCGGACCGCTCAATGTGTTCCGCTATCTGACCTTCCGCACCGGCGGCGCCGTGCTGACCGCGCTTCTCGTGAGTTTCATATTCGGCCCGATGTTGATCAGGCTGCTGCGCAGGAAGCAGGGCAACGGCCAGCCGATACGCGACGACGGCCCCGAGCGCCATATCGTGGAGAAGGCCGGAACGCCGACCATGGGCGGCTTCCTGATCCTCTTTGCGCTGACCTTCTCGACCCTGCTGTGGGCCGATATCACATCCGGCTATGTCTGGGTGACGCTGCTGGTGGCGCTCGGCTTCGGCGGCGTCGGATTCGCCGACGATTACCTCAAGGTCACCCGGCAATCGAGCCGGGGCCTGTCGGGGCGGCTCAAATTCATCCTCGAGATCATCATCAGCGTCGCCGCCACGGTATGGATATTGAAAATCGTCGGCGAGCCGATGGCCGGTACTCTCGCGGTGCCCTTCGTCAAGGAACTGCTCATCGACCTGGGCTGGTTGTTCATCCCCTTCGCGGTCTGCGTCATGGTCGGCACCTCGAACGCGGTCAACCTGACCGACGGCCTCGACGGCCTGGCCATCGTGCCGATCATGATCGCCGCCGCCAGCTTCGGCCTGATCGCCTATCTGGTGGGCAACGCGGTGTTCGCCAATTATCTGCAAATCCATCAGATACAGGGCAGCGGCGAGCTGGCCGTGCTGCTCGGCGCCCTGGTCGGCGCCAGCTTGGGCTTCCTGTGGTTCAACGCGCCGCCGGCGATGATCTTCATGGGCGACACCGGCAGTCTCGCCGCCGGCGGCCTGATCGGCACGGTTGCCGTGATCACCAAGCACGAGCTGGTGCTGATCATCATCGGCGGGCTGTTCGTGCTCGAGACGGTCTCGGTGATCGTCCAGGTGATCTCCTTCAAGCTCACTGGCCGTAGGGTCTTTCGCATGGCCCCCCTGCATCACCATTTCGAGCAGAAGGGCTGGGCCGAGCCGACCATCGTCATCCGTTTCTGGATCATCGCTCTCGTCCTGGCCCTGCTCGGGCTGGCGACGTTGAAGCTGAGGTGAGGTGGCGATGATCGAAGTCTTCCCCTTCGCCGGTCAACCGGTCGCCGTCTTCGGATTGGCGCGCTCCGGCATCTCGGCGGCGAAGGCCCTGGCGGCCGGCGGCGCGGAGGTCTGGGCATGGGACGATTCCGAGGATCAACGCTCGCGCGCGGCGGCGGCCGGGGTGGCGCTGGTCGATCTCTACGCCTGCGACTGGTCGGCGCTGTCGAGCCTGGTGCTGAGCCCCGGCGTTCCCCTGACCCATCCCCGGCCCCATGCGGTGGTGACTCTGGCGAAGGCCGCCGGCTGCGAGATCATCGGCGATATCGAGCTGCTCGCCCGCACCATGATCAACGCCCGCTACATCGGGGTTACCGGCACCAACGGCAAATCGACCACCACCGCGCTGATCGGCCATATACTTTCCGTCAGTGGCCAGGAAGCCGAGGTCGGCGGCAATCTCGGCGTGCCGGTGCTCGATCTCGCGCCGCTCCAGAATGGCGCCTACGTGATCGAGCTGTCGTCCTATCAGATCGACCTGATGGTGATGCTGACCTGCGATATCGCGGTGCTGCTGAACATCACCCCCGACCATCTCGACCGCCATGGCGATTTCGAGCGGTATGTGGCGGTCAAGAAAAACATCTTCCACCGCCAGACCAGGCCCCGGACCGCCGTGGTCTGCGTCGATGACGCGCCCTGCGCCAAGATTCACCAGGAACTCGTCGAGGCCGGCGATCAGCACGTCATTCCGGTCGCAGTCGGCCGGCGCGTCCCCGGCGGCGTCTATGTGCTCGACGGCGTGTTGCACGACGATATGGAGGGCGGCGATACGGCGCTCATCGATCTCGCCGAAATCGACTCCCTGCCCGGCGTCCATAACTGGCAGAACGCCGCCGCCGCATACGCCGCCGCCCGCGCCAACCAGGTGGACGCCAGGGTCGCCTCGGCCTGCCTGCGCGGCTTTCCCGGCCTCGCCCACCGTCAGGAGCTGGTCGCCGAGATCGACGGGGTTTCCTTCGTCAATGACAGCAAGGCGACCAATGCGGCCTCGGCGGCGCGCGCCCTGGCCTGTTACGACGCCATCTACTGGATCGCCGGCGGGCGTTCCAAGGCAGGCGGGATCGCCGAATTGGCGGCTTATTTTCCGCGCATCGCCCACGCCTTCCTGATCGGCGAGGCGGCGGCGGGGTTTGCCGAAACCCTGGGCGATGATGTGGCCTACAGCGACTGCGGCGATCTCGCAAGCGCGCTCGAGCAGGCCGCCGCCATGGCCCGTGACCAGGGCCGTCCGGGCGCCGTCGTGCTGTTGTCGCCGGCCTGCGCCTCGTTCGACCAGTTCGTCGATTTCGAGGATCGCGGCGATGCCTTCCGCCGCCTGGTGGAGGCCCGCGAGCCGGGCCCGATCGCGGTGGGCGGCCGATGATCGCCCTGGCGCGCAACGATCACAGCATCGTCGGCCGCTGGTGGTGGACGGTCGATCGCTGGTCCTTGGCCGCCCTGATCCTGATGATCGGCATCGGCGCGATACTGATCATGGCGGCGAGCCCGGCCATCGCCGACCGCATGGGCGTCGACAGCTTCTATTTCGTGCGCCGTCAGGTGGCGTTCATGCTGCCCGCCCTGGCCCTGATGTTCGGTGTTTCCCTGCTGTCGCCGACCTCGGTGCGGCGTCTCGCGGTGGTCGGTCTGGGGCTCGTCATGATCCTGATGGTGGTCACCATGATCGCCGGCGTCGAGGTCAACGGGGCGCGGCGCTGGCTTCGCCTCGGCGGCATGTCGCTGCAGGTTTCCGAATTTGTTAAACCCAGCTTCGTGGTCGCCGCGGCATGGCTGTTCGCCAGTCAGCGGACCGATCCCGGCTTCCCCGCCAACGCCATCTGCTTCGCCGTCTGCGCCATGATCATCGCCCTGCTAATGCTGCAGCCGGATTTCAGCATGGCGGTGCTGATCGCGGCGGTGTGGTTCGCCCAGTATTTTCTCGCCGGACTGCATCTCGGCTGGATGGCGGCCTTGGCCGGCGCCGGCACAGCCGGGGCGGCGGCGACCTATGCCTTCATTCCCCATGTCACCTCGCGCATCGACCGCTTCCTCGATCCGGCGTCGGGCGACAGCTATCAGGTCGATACCGCGCTCGAGGCCTTCATGAACGGCGGGCTGCTCGGCCGCGGTCCCGGCGAGGGCGTGGTCAAGGAAGTCCTGCCCGACGCGCACAGCGATTTCGTCTTCGCCGTGGCCGGCGAGGAATTCGGCCTGCTGCTGTGCCTCGCCATCATCGTGCTGTTCGGCTTCGTGGTGCTGCGCGGCTTCAGCCGCGTCATGCGCGGCGACAATCTGTTCGTTCTGCTCGCCGTCGGCGGTCTGCTGGTCCAGTTCAGCCTTCAGGCGCTGCTCCACATGGGAGTCACCCTGGGGCTGGTGCCGCCGACCGGCATGACCCTGCCGTTCGTCTCCTACGGCGGCTCCTCGATCATCGCCATCGCCCTCGGCATGGGCATGATGCTGGCCCTGACCCGGCGTCCCCGGGGCCAGGGGGGCATGCCGTGAGAGACCTCATCCTGATCACCACCGGCGGTACCGGCGGCCATGTCTTCCCGGCCCAGGTGCTGGCCGCCGAACTCGCCTCGCGCGGCCGCCAGCACGGCTTCATCACCGATAGCAGGGGGGCTGAATTCCATAGCGGCGAAGTCTACCGGGTCAGCGCCGGAGCGGTTTCTGGACGCGGCGTGATCGGCCGGCTGCGCGGCCTCGCCGCCGTTGCCTTCGGGGTGTTCGAGGCGCGCCGCCTGTTGCGCAGGCTGCGTCCCGCCGGGGTGGTCGGCTTCGGCGGCTATGCCTCGGTTCCGGCCATGCTGGCGGCGGTCAACCTCGGCCTGCCGACGGTCATTCACGAACAGAATGCGGTGCTCGGGCGCGCCAATCGCCTGCTCGCCCCTCGGGTCGGGGCCGTGGCCACCGCCTTCGCCGACGTCGGGCGGCTGGTCGATGCCGACCGGGCCAAGACCCGCCATACCGGCAATCCGGTGCGGGCGGCCATGGCGGCGCTGGCCCGGACTCCCTATCCGGCGCCCCAGAGTAACGACTCCCTATCGATCCTGGTTACTGGTGGCAGCCAGGGCGCGGCGGTTATGACCCAAGTGGTCCCCGGGGCTTTATCCTCCCTGCCCGGGCCGCCGCGCCATCATTTCCGCGTCGTGCAGCAATGCCGGCCCGAGCAGATCGACGCCGCCCGGGCGATCTACCACGCCGCCGGCATCGAGGCCGAGCTGGCGACCTTCTTCGATGATATGCCGGAGAGGCTTGCCGCCGCCCAGCTGGTCATCGCCCGGGCCGGGGCCTCGACGGTGGCCGAGCTCACGGCCGCCGGCAGGCCGGCGATACTGGTGCCCTATCCATCGGCCACCGACGACCATCAGACCGCCAACGCCCGCGCCATCGACGCCGCCGGCGGCGGCTGGCTGATGGCCGAGAGCGATTTCACGGTCGCCGGGCTGGCCGCCCGCATCGGCGATTTTCTCGATCATCCCGGGAGGCTCATCGAGGCCGCCGCCAAGGCCCTCGCCATGGGCATTCCCGACGCCGCCGGACGGCTCGCCACGCTGGTCGAGGACTGCATGCCGGCGATCCACGGGGAGGCCGCGGTATGAGAGCCATGCCGCTCGACATCGGCGCCATCCATTTCGTCGGCATCGGCGGCATCGGCATGAGCGGCATCGCCGAAGTGCTGCACAATCTCGGCTATCATGTCCAGGGCAGCGACCTAGCCGAGAACGCCAATGTGGCGCGCCTGCGCGGCCTCGGCATCGCGGTCGCCATCGGCCATCACGAGGACAATCTGGGCGAGGCCCAGGTGGTCATCGTGTCGTCGGCGGTGAAGCCCGGCAATCCCGAGGTCACGGCGGCGCGGACGCGGTTCATCCCGGTCGTCGGGCGTTCCGAGATGCTCGGCGAGTTGATGCGCCTGCGCTGGTCCATCGCGGTCGGCGGCACCCATGGCAAGACCACCACGACCTCGTTGATCGCCGCCGTGCTCGACGCCGCGCGCTATGACCCGACGGTGATCAACGGCGGCATCATCAATGCTTACGGCACCAACGCGCGGCTCGGCGGCGGCGACTGGATGGTCGTCGAGTCCGACGAATCCGACGGCAGCTTCACCAAGCTGCCCTCGACCATCGCGGTGGTCACCAACATCGATCCCGAACATCTCGATCATTACGGCACGTTCGACGCCCTGCGCGCCGCCTTCGAGACCTTCGTCGAGAATATCCCGTTCTACGGATTCGCCGTGATGTGCGTCGATCATCCCGAGGTTCAGGCGCTGATCGGGAGCATCTCGGACCGCCGCATCATCACCTATGGCTACAGCCAACAGGCCGATTTTCGCGCCGTCGATATTTCCGCCGGTCCCGAC
>Ga0066376_10001134_pt1 | contig 25826 bp, 16 predicted proteins | sample Knorr_S15_td_Bot_FD_77009 | JGI IMG/M metagenome (GOLD analysis project Ga0066376, IMG submission 77009) | Marine microbial communities from Southern Atlantic Ocean transect - Knorr_S15_td_Bottom_ad_5009_LV_A | ecosystem: Environmental > Aquatic > Marine > Oceanic | place: Southern Atlantic... | reverse complement strand
TGGTGGGGGATGGCCCGATAAAAAGAGTCAGATTGCCGATCGCGCTCGTGGTGGCGACCCTCTTGGTCGCTTGTGCCTCGACCGGCTCGGGCGACGGGCGGGGGGTGGGGCACGTCCTCACGTACGATGACCTCGTTGCGACCAACGAGACCAATCTGTACATGGCGATCCAATCGCTGCGACCCCGGTGGCTGCGGGCGAGAGGCCAGACGAGCGCTGTCGGCGCCACGGTTGTCACCGTCTTCGTCGACGGATCTCCGCGAGGCGAGGCCTCGGACCTCATGGGCATGCCGCTTACCGACATCGTCGACATCACCTACCTCAGCGCCAGCGAAGCGACGTTCCGTTTCGGCACCATCGCGGGATCCGGGGGCTCGAGCGAGATCAATACCAGGCACTGAGACCATGCAACGAACGCCGGGCGCCGACTACGAAGACGGGAAACTAGTCCCCCCAGTAGCCCTCCCTAGGAGAGCGGCACTGCTAGCGCACCTACCGACAGGATTCTGCGCGCGTCCGGTGGCCCCGGATGAGTTGCGGTCCTGCGGGGTGAGGGGGCAGAATTATCGGAGTACGACTGCACTTATTTGAGGGGCATCCGCTTGAAGAGAACCGTGCTGTTCCCCGGTACGTATAATGTCTGACCGAAACGGTCCGCGTACCCTCTGGCAGGTCCTTGGCCTCTACGCGGCAGGATCTTGGTTCTGCCTCCAGGTGGTGGATATCCTCGCTGAGAACATCCCGCTTCCTTCTTGGGTCTTCCTGCTGACGCTGATCCTCCTGATCATCGGATTGCCCATTACGGCCGCCACGGCGTACCTGAACACTCGCCGTGTCGGAGCTGCCAGAGAGGAGGATGGCGGGAGTAGTTTCGCACATCAGCTACTTACTTGGCAGAACGTACTCCGCAGCGGGATGGTGGCGATGGCCGTTTGGGGCGTGGCTGTCACTGGGTGGTTGCTACTCGGAGAGGATAGTCGATCGGGGTCGGAAGTGATGGCTGAGGTGCAGGAGATCGAACGGCTGCTGAGCGAGGACGACTACTCAGCGGCATTCGCCCTCGCCGAGGAGGTCGAGCGCATCATTCCGGGAGATGAGATCCTCGGTGAGCTGTGGTCACGCATCGCGCGATCGGTGGACCTGACGACGTCCCCTGCTGATGCAACACTGTCCGTCGCTTTCTACACCGAGGGAGGAGACCCGGAATGGCGTGCCATCGGAGCATCTCCTGTCACGGCCGTGAGCCTGCCACGTGAGGCGGTCCACCTCCGGATCGAGAAGGTGGGCTTCGAGACCATTGAGACACTCCTGGGCAGCGGGGGCGCCAACTTCGAGTTCCCCCTCGATGAAGTCGGCTCCATTCCCACGGGGATGGTACGCATCCCCGGAGGAGATAAGCGCATCCAGCTCGCGGCGTTCGATGACTACCCAGCGGTTCGCACGCCCTCGTACCTCATCGATAAGCACGAGGTGACGAACAGTGAATTCAAGGAATTCGTCGACGCCGGAGGGTACCGAGACGCCACGTATTGGAAGCACACCTTCGTCGACGAGGGACAAGAGTTTTCCTGGGACGACGCGACGGACCGCTTCCGGGATCGGACCGGACGTCTCGGTCCCTCTACCTGGGAGGGCGGCACGTACGCGGCCGGAGAGGGTGAGTACCCCGTATCTGGTGTGAGTTGGTACGAGGCAGCGGCCTACGCAGAGTTCCGTGGGCGGAGCCTGCCAACCGTGTTCCACTGGCTCGGCGCCACAGCGACGGGTCTGGCGACGTTCATCCTGCCGCAGAGCAACTTCTCGGGCGAAGGACCTCGAGCGGTAGCCGCCTCGATGCCGGGACCGAACGGCACGCACGACATGGCGGGGAACGTGAAGGAGTGGTGCTGGAACGAGACGGGTGCCAACCGCTTCATCCTCGGCGCGGCCTGGAACGAACCGACGTACCTGTTCTTCGAGCAGGACGCCCGACCCCCGCTTGATCGCTCGGCGAACAATGGTTTCCGGACCGCTGACTACCTCGGGGCCGAGCACGCGGCGCTCGAGGCATCTATGCGCCCGATCGAGCGCGTCATCCGCGACTATACGCTGGAGTCTCCCGCTTCCGACGAGTTGTACCAGGCGTACTTGGCCCAGTTCTTATACGACCCGACGCCGCTCAACGTCACTCCCGTCGCCACGGATGACAGCTCTCCTTACTGGATCCGCGAGGTCGTCGAATTCGATGCGGCATACGGTGGCGAGCGGATGACAGCCCATCTGTTCGTGCCGCGCGACGTGCCGACGCCCTATCAGACGGTCGTCTACTTCCCCGGGTCCAACGCGACCCGCCAGACATCCAGCGATCGAATGGGGCTCTCCAGCATCGATTTGATCGTGAAGAGCGGGCGAGCCGTTCTGTGGCCCGTGTACAAAGACACGTATGAGCGATCCACGGGTCTCGAGTTCACTGATCCCAATGAAAGTCGCGCATATGTGGAGCACGTCATCTGGTGGATCAAAGACCTCGAGCGATCCCTGGATTATCTCGAGACGCGACCCGACATCGACGTCGAGAGGATCGCCTACATCGGCCATAGCTGGGGCGCGCGCATCGGCAACATCGCCCTCGCCGTTGAGCCTCGGCTGCGTGTGGGTGTCCTGATTTCTGGTGGTTTCCCTCTCATGTTCTCCCAGCCCGAAGTCGCCGAGATTACCTTCGCGGCTCGCGTCTCAATCCCGGTACTCTTCATCACGGGCACGCATGACCGCGTGTTCCCCTACGAAACCAGTCAGACGCCGATGTTCGAGCACCTCGGCACCGCCGAGACGGACAAGCACTGGGTGAGATACGACGGCAGCCACGGGGTCAGAGGGGAGTTCCGCGAGCAGGTCTACCAGGAAATCCAGGACTGGCTGGACGAGTACTTCGGACCTGTTGGGTAGAGAAAGACTTGGGTGGAGCTTCTGGAAGTTTACTCCTCCTCCTTTTCTCTCCTCCCCTTTGAGCATCCACCGGAGAAGCCCCCAGCACATCAAGACGATTCCGAAGCTGCTCAGGTCGGGATCGGACCGGGGGCGGGGCATCAGTCGCTTCTGTGAAGCGTTTCGAACGCTCGTAATACTCGAGCAAGTATCCGTGTGTATCCGATGGTTCGGTATCAGGGTCATCGAACAGGAACCGTACGAGGCGCGAGTCATCGACTCGCATCTGAGCACCGCCCGCGACTCGCTCGGCGACGGCTATCAGCCCGACCCCGACCCCCCTCATGCCATGTCCCATCCCACACCCCGACCTCACTCACCTCCCGCGTCGATAAGGCGGTTGCATCACCTATCCACTCCCTTCGTGAATTCGTTGAGGCACTCGCCATAGAGTCACGGCTCTTCACCGAGCCGGTACAAGCATGAGCCGATATTCGGCCCGAGCCTCAACCGCCTCTTTGGTGAAAAGCATGGGAAAGTATTCCCCAGCCCCCCACGGTTCGCTGAGATTCCCGTAGAACGGACTCCCAGGTCGGCCGGACTGCCCCGGAGCGTTGGTAAAGACGGAATTATCAAAGTCGGAGAAATCGACGATGTGGCGGTATGTCGCTCCGGTAGCCGCCATCGTCCCAGCCCCTCCCGATCGCTCTACCGAGGGAAGGTCATATGCCGACACAAACCTGTGGGGGAATTCGGACCGCTGAATCATGCCCCAGCGCCACTCCTCCAAATCCTCCCCCAGCTCTGATAGAAGATTGTCGAGCCCCTGCTGAATCGCTCCCTCCAGCAACGAATGGCGGGCCTCTTCGGATCCTTCATTTGCCCGAGCGGCATCGGGAATCTCACGCCGCACCGCGCTGTAGATCGCAGCGGCCCGGCTGTCGCGTTGGTACACTGCGTCCCAAGCGGCGAGGTCAGCTCTGGCACGCTCGATCACTGGATCCTCCGAGGTCCATCCACGGAAAAAAGGCAAGTCCGCGTTGGCTGCTGCGGAGTAGGCGTCTTGCTGGAGGTCTATATGGTCTTGAAGGGTGAAGCCGGTTCGGCCCGAGAGGACCGCCTGCAGGCGGTCAAATCTGGGGAATGTTGTGGCGCTCTTGAAAAAGAGCGGCGGATCGTAGCCAGGAGGGTGGATGTTATGGTTCGCAGTACCGATCCAGCCACGCTCGGGATTAAACTCCTCCGGGAGGTCACTGCGAAAGCCGTCCCATTCGTATGCGCCGGTTCCGGGCACAGGGAGCCGACCGTGCCACCCCTCCCGTTTGGGCGATGCCGCAGCGGCTTGCCAGGCAATATTTCCGTCGATGTCACCACAGATCATGTTCTCGGTGGGCGCCTTCCAGTACTTCATCTCGCCCAGGAATTCGGTGCAGTTGTTGACTACGTTCAGCCTTAGAGAGGCGAGATAGCCAGTACTTCCTGGCTCGTGCATTGTGGAGCGAAGTGCGTAGGCAAGGTTGTTGGATTCGTCACGATGAAAAATCGGTCCATGTCTCGTGTACTCTAGCTCCACCACTACTTGATCTCCGCCTTTGACCATGATGGTATCGGTGACGACCTCGACAGGCTCCCAGTTCCCGTTCCATTTCACCTCACGAGGATTCTCAGGATTCACCTCTTCGACATACACATCCGACTGGTCCGTACCGACGATCGTGAGTCCCCACGCCACCCGGCCGTTGTGGCCGATAGCAACCCCTGGCAGCACGGGTTCAGTGGAGCCGATCGCCGTCCACCCCGGAGCGTCGAGATGAACGACATAACGCAGGGACGGATTGGCCACCCCTCTGTGAGGGTCATTCGCCAGAATAACTTGCCCAGAGGCATTAAGCCTTGGACCGGCGACCCAGTTGTTACTTCCCGGTGAGGTCTCTCGGACGCCAAGATTCCGGGTAAAACTTATATTTTCCCACAGCGCCGGCTCGAGGAGTTCCGGGCGAGGTCCGCCTCCCTGAAACCCAGCCAAACCCTCCGCTACCTCTTCACCGATCAGGGAGAGGTCGATCCCGTTCGGGACCGAAAGCTCTCGGTAGGGATTAGGACGAGCCCTACGGTTCGCCTCCTCCGTTCCGAGCTCGGCGACCTGCTGAGCCAGTCGGAGTTCACTCCGTCCGTTCCCGATAGGCATCGCCGTCTGCATTCGCAAAAGGGATGCCTGTGGTGTCCACGGCAGCGGTGTGATGCCCGTGAGGGTGTACTCAACAGGAAGCCGATCCGCTGCCGACTCTATGTACGCATTTACACCTCGGGCGAAGGCCTCGAGAATTTGCCGACCGTCTGGGTGATAACTCCCGAACTCTTCGTCAGTCCACGGACCACGGTATCCCATGAGACGAGCGACCTGATCGTGTCTCACATAGTCGGGTCCAAGGATTTCCGCGAGCCGTCCCTGACCGGCACGTCGATACATATCCATCTGCCAGAGTCGGTCCTGAGCCTGAACAAAACCCTGGGCAAAGAACAGGTCGTCTAGGTTGTCCGCAAAAATGTGAGGCACACCCCAAGGGTCACGCAGTACTTCGACTTGGGAACTCAGTCCGGGCAGGACAATCTCGCCTTCGATGGTAGGCAAGTGTGACGCGGCCAACTCCGTGAGCCGATCAGGAGCCGGCCTTTGATCGCAGGCGAGGAGGAGCACAGCCGCGCCGGACGACACGACGAGACACCAAATCCGGTTACGCATACCGTCCTCCAATCTGGAAGGGGGGGGACATTAGGGTAGGGCAAACTGTCTATTGGACGCCAGCCGGCCTACCGGATGGGTTCGCGCGGGACCTCGAGATCCCTCCTTGCCGAGGGCAAAATTCTCGGGGCGGTCTTTCGTTGCCCACCCGGAACAAGTTCTCCTACAGCGGGCTTGCCGGTCGACGCTGTTTCCCGGCCTCCGGCCGAATACGCAAGGGACAGCGTCGGTGCCGTAGAGGGTGTGGAGCTGTCCCGGTTCAGTGGACGGCCGGTGGTTGGCCTACGTCTCGGACGAGTCGGGCCGCGACGAGGTCTACGTCCGTCCATTTCCGAATACCGATGACGGTTTTTGGATGGTCTCAACCGGTGGTGGAGGTGAGCCGGTTTGGGCCCACAGCAGCCGGGAGCTGTTCTACAGGAGCGATGGGAACTTGATGGTCCAGGACGTCCTACAGGGAGAGGCGTTCGCCATTGGAGAACGGAGGGTGCTGTTTTCGGCCGAGCCTTATCGTGCCGGCCCCCGGCATCCGCACTACGACGTGACGCCCGACGGTCGACACTTCCTGATGATCAGGCCTCTGAGTGGATCCGGTGGGGAAACCGAGCTGATCGTTGTCGAGAACGTCTTCGAGGAGTTGAAGGCGAGGGCGGGGAATTGACCGAGACGGCGGCAGGCTCTCCGGGGCTTGCAACGCCGATTGCCTTGCCGTACTCGGAGTCGCGGTCGAGTGGGCGATCGCTGATGCGGTCGAGAATGCTGGTGCGAACGCAGATGCGATCTACCTGGACCTCGATGTGGAGAACCCCCCCCGGCAGAGCCTAATTCGTCCGGCAGATAGTCGGGCGGCTCCGAGTGTGACAGGGCGCACGATCAGGAGCGCGTCGCGCTCAAGGTGCTCAAGCCGGATCTCGCCGCGGCTGTCGGAGCGCTCACGACCACGGCGAACCTCCAGCATCCGCATATCGTGCCGCTCTTCGATTCGGGTGAGGCGCGCTGGGGCGTGTTCTACGTGATGCCGCTCATGTACATGAGCCCGGAGCAAGCGACCGGGGGCGGGGAGATCGGCCCCGCCAGCGACATCTATTCGTTGGGCTGCGTCCTGTACGAGATGTTGAGTGGAGATCCGCCCTACACAGCCTCTCCCATGGCCGTCTTGACGAAGATGCTCACGCAACGGCACACGCCCATCCGCGAAATTCGGGATACCGTTCCGGGTCCCGTCGAGGCCGCACTCGAGAAGGCGCTGGCCAGCGTTGCGGCGGATCGATTCGGCACGGCGGAGAAGTTCGCCGAGGCGTTGGCCGTCGAGAGGTAAATGAGCGGGCGGCCAGTAGGCTGCGCGCTGCTCTGTCGATTGCCTCATAGCGCTCCCGCCCTTTCTCCCCGGGAGGGCCGGTCGGAATCAAGGAAAAAAGCTCCGTTTCCGTGGCACTCGCACGTATAAGGTGCTCCACTGTCGGTTACGCGGATCCGCCGATAGGTTACGCCAAGTTCGTGGAGTTGGGGGGGGGACCCTATCTGTGAGGGAGAATAGGATGCGATTACGTGTCATGGTTGCTGTTGCACTACTGGCTGTGATGTCGCCGTGCCTCTTAGAGGCCCAGTCGATCACGGGCACCGTTCGGCAACAGACCAGCGGAAGCCCGGTCGAGGCGGCGCAGGTCTTCTTGGAGGGGATCAACCTCGGTGGTCTGACCCAATCCAACGGTCAGTACCTCATCGTGAACGTGCCCCTCGGAACCCATACGCTGACAGTGCAGAGTCTCGGATACCGTACGGAGTCCGTCACGGTCACCGTCGCTGCCGGACAGACTGTGACCCAGAACATCTTCCTCAGTCAGCAGGCACTTCAGCTGGATGAGGTGGTCGTGACAGGCACGGCGGCCGCCAGCCGGGTACGTGAGATCGGTAACTCGGTCGCGGTGCTCGATGCTTCCATCGCCGAGGTGCAGCCGATCACCAACGTCTCGGATCTGTTGCGGGGTCGGGTGGCCGGCGTCGTGCTTCAACAGGGGACTGGTGACGCCGGAACCGCCTCCACGATCAAGATCCGTGGCAGCTCGACCATGCGCACGGTGAACGACGGACCGCTCATCTACATCGACGGGATCAGGGTTTCCAACCGCATGGAGAGTGGCCCGAGTCGCGGTAGCGACGTGTCCCGGATCGACGATATGGATCCCGCGATGATCGAGAGCATCGAAATCATCAAGGGCCCGGCGGCTGCCACCCTCTACGGCACCGAAGCGGCCAACGGCGTAATCAACATCAAGACGAAGCGGGGCGCGATCGGGGCGGCCCAGTGGAACTTCACCACGCGCCAGGGAACCTCGTGGTTCGCGAACCCCCCGGGGCATACGCCCACCAACTGGGGGGTGAACCCGAACACCGGTAACGTCGAGACGCTCAACATCCTGGAGAACCAGGTTGAGAGTGACCTGATCTTCCGCAACGCTCGCAGCCAATATTACGGAATCGACGTTTCGGGCGGCAATGCAGCCTTCCGGTACTTCGTCTCGGGATCGGCTGCCTTGGACGAGGGTGTGACCTTCAACAACGCGGCGAACCGCTACAACACCCGCATCAACGTCTTCGCCCAGCCGAATGACCAGTTGACCATCCAGGCGAACGCAGGCATCGGGCTGAGCCGTATCGCGCTTCCCACTGACTATCCTTATGAAGAAGCGGTCTATGCCGGCCCAGCGGACCTGGCACGAACACCTGATCGCCGCGGATACCGTAGAGCAGTTCCGGAGGCTCGGTACGAGAGGGAGCACAACAATCTCAATTCCGAGCGCACGACCGTGGGTGCGACGGCGACCCACACACCCTTCGATTGGTTCACCCAAAAGCTGACTTTTGGCCTCGACCTGACCAACCAGGCAGAGGACCAGTACAACAAGTTCCTGAGTCCTGAGTTCGCGCAGTACTTCAGCACGAACACCGCCGCCGGCAGCAGAAGAACGAATCGGGAGACGGTGATATACACGACGTTCGACTACGCCGCGTCGGCCACCCGTGATCTGACGAGTAGTATCGCGTCGACCACGTCCGGGGGCTTCCAGGTCTATACGCGGTCCGTCAGGGATCTGACGGGTTCAGGCAGCCGCTTTCCTGCGCTCGGATTGTCCGCCATCACCGCTACCGGTACTGGTCTCAAACCGAGTGACGGTCTCGTCGAGAACAACACGGTCGGCGTGTACCTCCAGCAGCAGATCGGCTTCAACGACCGCCTATTCATCACCGGCGCGTTGCGGGCGGACGACAACAGTTCGTTCGGTCAGGACTTCGACCTCGTCTACTACCCGAAGCTGAGCGCATCGTGGGTGTTGAGTGAAGAACCCTTCTGGGGACTGGACATGTTCGATCAGTTCCGCCTTCGCGCCGCCTACGGCGAATCAGGCCAGCAGCCTGACGCCTTCGACGCCCTGCGCAGCTATGGGACCCGACTCTCTGCGGTCGGCGGGGCGACGGTCACTCCCAGGTCGCCCGGAAACAGCACGCTCGGCCCGGAGCGGGGCGTGGAATACGAGGCCGGTTTCGATGCCTCGTTCGCCAGCGGCCGAGTCACGCTCGACTTCACGTACTACGACCAGAAGACGAAGGACGCCATCGTATCGCGGCCGGTTCCCCCCTCTCAGGGCTTCGACCGAGATCAGTTCGTGAACATCGGAGAGGTCCACAACCGAGGCGTCGAGGTTTCTCTGGGCGCTCGGATCATCCAAAGCCAGGCCTTGTCCTGGGACCTCATCCTCAACTTGGCCACGAACAGGAACCGGGTTACGGACCTCGGCTTGCCCGGCAACATCGAGTTGGGGTGGTCGACACGCCACCAGCAGGGCTACCCGGTGGGTTCGATGTTTGCCCCGCAGGTGATTTTCGCGGAGTTCGTAGGCGACACCGACGAGATCAACAGAGAAACCATGCGGTGTGACGACGGCGGCGGTCAGCAGGTCATATGCGACACGAATGCGTGGATCTACCAGGGACACCCGGATCCGAACTACGAGGCGTCGCTCATCTCGTCCTTCACGATTGGCGATCGGCTCACCATTTCGGGCCTGGTGCAAGCCAAGATCGGCCAGACTAAATACGATCTGCAGGGTTGGTGGAGGTACGCGGGGTGGCAGCAGACGGAGTTGAATCTCAGGCCACGCGAGTTTGTCGCACGTGGCGAGGCCGTCGGAGACGGTGGCGTCCCGATCAACGAGGTCGCCGAGGCCCAATACGGCGCCAGCGGCGAGTTCGCTCTGTGGATCAACGAAGCGTCCTTCATCCGCTTCAAGGAACTCTCCGTCAGCTACCTGATGCCGGAGTCTTGGGCCCAGGCGCTTGGCGCCACCCGCGGAACGATCAACATCGCTTCACGCAACCTGGGCATGATCTGGACGAACTGGCAGGAATGGCCGCACCACGATCCGGAGGTGGTCGATCCCACGAGCACGTTCAGCGGGAACAGAGAGCCGCAGCAGGACACTGCGATACCGCCCGTAACGTCGCTGACCCTCACTGTCCGTCTGAGCCGATAGGGGGCCACGAATCATGGAAAAGCTGTCAATGAACAGACGATCTCTAGACCTTCCCGTCCTCGTGCTCTGCTCGTCGCTCATTCTGAGCGGCTGTGGCGCGTTGGACGACCTTCTCACAGTCGAGGCTCCCTCGCAGGTCGTGGCAACCGACCTCGAGGTCCCGGGAGCCGCGTCTCTCCTCGTGCGGAGCGTGGCCAACGAGTTCCGGTGTTCCGTAACGTTGTATGCAACCGCGAGTGCCCTTACCGGCATGGAGTGGGCCGACGCGTCGGAAAACTCCGTCCTGAACATCTGGGACCAGAGGGTCCACGACCCGAGCGGATACGGGGCTCGTTATGCGAGCGCAGACTGCGGGGGTAACGAACCAGCGATCTACCGTCCGCTCTCCAGAACGCGGTGGCTCGGTGACCAGACCCTGACCCAACTCATGGGTTGGGACGGGGCGGACGTGCCCGATAAAGCCGCGCTCACGGCCGAGGTGGCCCTGTACACTGGATACTCGTACCTGTATCTCAGTGAGGCCATGTGCTCCGTGGCCTTCGACGGCGGGCCGGAGCAGACCATTGAATCATCCTTCCAACTCGCTGTCGATCGTTTCAATGTGGCGATAGGGGGGGGCGGGAGCAGCGACATCACAAACGCGGCGAAGGTCGGGAAGGCGAGGGCGCTTCTCAGCCTCGGCCAAACGTCCACAGCCGCTGCCGAGGTCGGGTCCGTACCGGCCGGCTTCTCGTTCGAGGTGGCATACTCAAGCACCGACCAGGACCTGTATAACAAGGCGTGGGAGTTCAACATCGACGACGAAAATGTGACGATCGGTGAGACGTATCGGGGCGTGATGACCGAGGGTGTCCCCGATCCGAGGATCTCCGTGTTCAATCCGGGAATCCTGAACTCGAACTCGGGGATTCCGGTCTGGCAGTCGGATAAGTACCCATCGGGCGGTTCGCCCGTGCAGGTGGCCAGCTGGGAGGAGGCGCAGCTCATCATTGCGGAGAATCATATCGACACCGGTAGCCTTGCGAGCGCGGTCGCCATCTTCGACGCGCTGCACGCCGCGGTCGGTCTGCCGGCCTATTCGGGCGCTGTGACGAAGTCGGCACTCATGGACCAGCTCATCTTCGAGCGCTCGGCCGAAATGTTCTTGGAGGGGCACCATCTCCAGGACATCAAGCGCCTCAACATTCCGCTATTCCCAGCCAAAGGGGTGTCGATTCCCTTCGGAGGGTCGTACGGAGACCAGATGTGCTTCGTGCTTCCGGCCAGCGAGTTCCAGAACAACCTCTGCATCAGTGAAGGAATCTGCGGGTAAGGAATCGAACATGACGTGAGGACCTCGAGGTCGAGGTTCGTACGGGAGGAGCGTGGGGACGGCTGCGAATGTGCGTCCGTCCCCACAACTTTTTCGCGGCAGGTTCCCAAAGGTCCTTGGACGGCTGGCCAAGAAGTACAGAGGGCCGTTCCTCTCTTGTGGCCTGTCCCAGATCAGCCGGTCAGCGTCCCGTCACGACGTTGATCACCCCGGACCGATGTCCGGTGCCCCAGCGCGTCGTCGCGTCGCCCGGCCCGATGAACTCCATGCGCTTGATCTGATTCGGGGCGACCTGATGAAGCGTCGCCAGACCCCCACGGAGAATGCCGTCGACATACACCACCGGAAATGACGAAGCACCGTTGGTGAAGGAAGTTTGGCCGCGAGCAAGGAGCCAGGTGGGCCGCAGGCGACGGATCAGAGCGTACGCGGTGGGATCCGGCGTCCCTCGGAGAAGGATCTCTTCGCGCGAAATCTCATCCGGAAGACGAGCCACATCATCCGCAGGCGGTGCGGGTGGCGCGTCGAGCGGACCAGGAGTACTGCCCCCGCAGGCGCCGAGTGAGACCGCCAAGGCGAGGCCGAGCGCGCTGGAGCCAGCCGGACAGCGCATGGGAAAGGACCGGCGAGTAATCATGACCTCGTACTCCGGTAGTAGGCTCATCCTTGCTTCGCAAGCTCCTATCGTCTTGGCACGTCCTCGCATCCACTCAGTGAGAGCGCACCACCGCCTTCGACGTATCCCTGTCCTCGGGCTCTGCGCCCCCACTGTTACCGGTCGCGACGCCGGTCCACCCAACCGCGATCAGGACTGCGACGACGACGAATCCGATCGTCTTCGAACGGCTGAAGCGCTGCACCTCCATCGAGTCGATGTCGCCCATAGCCGCTCCCACGACCTCACTCGGACTGAACCGCCTGTCTTGGCTGGCTCCAGTGGATACGATGGAGTCGTTTCGCATGACGGGGTTCTTGAGCGTCAGGGTCCGTCCATCCGCGAGCGTGAGTCGGACCGACGCCGGGCGTTCTTCAGAGGCGAACGCCCATGGACTGACCGTCGTAGGTTGCCACGTGTGGCATCCTACGAGCAGCACGAGCAGAGGTGCACAAAGGAAACGTCGGTATCGGGAAGCTCTCCTGCTCATTCAAGACCTCGACTTGTCGGCTGTCTCGAGGGGAGTCGTGACGTACAGTCGTAATCCGGTTGTGCGCGCGGCGCTCGCAATCCGGGGGGGACTGCTGTGACATGGACGTGCCCGGATTCGGAAAGATCGCCCGGTGGTGGTCTGCCCGGATCGCGCCAGTGCACCGAGACGATATCTACTGTAATGTACGCTACGCGCGCGACGTCGGCACGTTTCGCTCGTCGAGATCCGTGCCCGCGCGCACTGCCTCATCGAGGCCGCTAGCGCTTCATCGAAGAGAGGTGGTCCAGGCATGAGTGTCATGGTCTCCGGGCCGAGCCCATCGTCGGCCGTAGTCCTCCGCGGGCGGGGGATGCAAGACTCGGCAGCTCGCTACGGCGAGCGTGAGGGGATGGATCGCCGAGTTACGCTCCCCGGTGCGCAACGATGCGTCCGCGGAGCCGGCTTGCCGTTGGCTCTGGAGGCTTCGGGCGGACGGCACGTCGCTCGGGAAGTGCTTCGATGAAGAGAGAGACCCGGCTTCTTCTTGCGGGCCTGATGCTCTCCGCGCCGGGTTGCAGCGACGCCACCGGGCCGCTTCTCGACGCTGGGGGGCGCTGCGGCACTCGGACGGACGCGGTCGTGACTTTCGCGGACCCCGCTCTCGAATCGAGGGTGCGGAGCGCTCTCGAGATCGGCAGCTCCGACGCGCTCACGTGCGCGAGAGTGACCTCTCTACGTTTCCTCGGCGCCAATGGTGCAGGGATCGCGAGCCTGGCGGGGGCCCAGAACCTCATCGGACTGGATGAACTCCTTCTCTCCGGCAACTCGATCTCGGATCTCAGCGCCCTGAGCGGGCTCACTGGAATCACGTTGCTCGACCTGAGCGAAAACTCCGTCACGAACATCGGCGCGCTGAGCGGGCTCACCAACCTCATCGGCCTGAGTCTCACTCGGAATTCGATCAGCGATATCGGCCCACTCAGCGGGCTCGCCGGCCTTCAGCTGCTCGCCCTGGATCACAACTCGATTAGCGACCTCAGCCCGTTGGCCGGGCTGACCAGCCTGGTTCGTTTGGTCCTTTTCAACAACTCGATTACGGATCTCAGCCCGCTGAGTGGACTGACGGGGCTCGCGCTGCTCGACCTCGGCGAAAACTCCGTCCCCGACCTTGCTCCCGTGAGTAGCCTCGTTGAGCTCACTGTGCTCGGTCTCGACGGGGCCTCGGTCACGGATGTCAGCCCGCTGACCGGGCTGAGACTCCTGACCGTCCTCGTCCTCGACGACAACAGCTCGCTCACCAACATCCGGCCCTTGATCGACAATACGGGGATTGGCAGAGACGACACGGTGTATCTCAACGGTACCGCGGCAGGCTGCGACGATGTCGCGACGTTGACGTCGAGGGGGGTCATCGTCTTCTCTGAGTGCTCCTGACCTCCAACCGAGCGAGGCCAATGCGGTTGGAAGCTCCTGGCTGTCATCCGAGCCAGAGAAGCCCGGGAAAAGACCGCCTGCGTGCTCCGCCGCACGAGTAGCGGCTTTCTGGACTCGCGAGACGTGGTGGCGCAGCCCATATTCTCCACCATGCGCACTATCATCTTCGTGGCGCTGGCCGCCCTGGGAATCATCTTCGTCACCCGCTGGTCTCTGGCCATCCGTAGCTCCGCGGCTGGCGGAGAAGCTGGTTTCCAGTGGCCGTCGGGCCTCCAGACCGTGATCGGTTTTGTCACCAACTTTTTCGACACCCTGGGCATCGGCTCTTTCGCCCCCACCACGTCGTGGTACAAGCTGCAGAACGTGGTGCCGGACGAGCGCATCCCCGGGACGATGCACGTAGGGCATACACCGCCGGTCATCGTCCAGGCGTTCATCTTCATCGCCATCATCGAGGTCGACCTGATGACCTTGTCTGTGATGATCGGAGCCTCGGTGGTGGGAGCCTGGCTCGGGGCCGGCGTGGTGGCGGGGTGGCCGCGACGCAACATCCAGATCGGCATGGGAGTTGCGCTCCTCCTGGCGGGGGCGTCGTTCGTGGCGGCGAATCTCGGCTACGCTCCCGTGGGCGGCGAGGATCTGGGCCTGAGTGGGGTCGCGCTGGGCGTCGCGGCAACCGGGAGCTTCATTCTCGGAGCGCTCATGACCCTGGGCATCGGCATGTACGCGCCGTCGATGATCATGATCAGTCTTCTGGGCATGAACCCGGCGGTGGCCTTCCCGATCATGATGGGATCTTCGGCGTTCCTCATGCCGGTGGCGGCGCTCCGCTTTCTCAAGGCGGGCGCGTACAGCGTCCGGCCCGCTCTGGGCCTCTCGCTGGGTGGCCTTCCCGCGGTGATGATCGCCGCGTTCATCGTGAGGTCCCTGTCGTTGACGACCATGCGCTGGCTGGTGGTGGTGGTGGTTTCCTACGCGGCCGTGGCGATGCTCCGGTCCGTCTACCTAGAGCGCGGCGAGCTACCGCGTGAGGCGGCGCCCGCGGAGTCCGTGTAGGCATGTCACATCGGCGAGAGCGTGCAGGTCGCGACGACACGATTGACACCGGACTTCGGCCCTCGGTACCATCCTTTGGTCCGTACCGCTCGACTTGGTCGATCCGATGAATCGTTATGCTGTCGCAGCGCTGCTCGGTGGTTTGCTCCTGATGGTGGACGCTCCGCCTGACACGCCGTTGGCACGGTATGCGTCGGCGATCCATCGCACCCCGGATGCGCACGTAGCGAGCCGCGACGAACTCGACGACGTCGTCGGGAACTACTGCGAACGCTGCCACAACGACCGCCGCTTGAGCGGCAACCTGTCGCTCGTCGGATTCGAGCTCGGCGACGCGGTGGCCGAGGCGGAGACCGCCGAGATGATGATCCGGAAGCTGCGCGCCGGCATGATGCCGCCTCCCGGTGCGCGCCGTCCTGCCGGGGACACGCTCGACGCGCTCGCCGAGACGCTCGAGGAGCTCATCGACGAGGCGGCGCGGAAGCGGCCGCGCCCGGGCACGAGACCGTTCCAGCGCTTGAACCGCGCCGAGTATGCCCGTCTGGTGAAGGATGTTCTCGGCCTCACGGTCGACCCTTCGCGGTGGCTACCGGCGGACCAGATCAGTGCGAGCTTCGACAATATCGCCGACGTGCAATCCGTTTCGCCGACGCTCATGGACGCGCTCCTCACCGCCGCGAGCGAGGTGGCCCGTCAGGCGGTCGGTCAGGAATCGGCCCCTGTTTCCGCAAATACCTACACGAACCCGCCGTCGGTCTCGCAACACGAGTGGGAGCATGTCGAGGGCGCGCCGTACGGTACGCGCGGCGGAATCAGCGTGCTGCACAGCTTCCCGGCCGACGGCGAGTACACGTTCTCGATGGGATTCATGTCGGGCTGGGGCGAGCGCTTCCACGACATCGATGTTTCGATCGATGGAGAGCGTGTGGCACTCCTGAGTTACGGTGGAGATATCGACTTCCAGGGTCGGAAGGATTTCCCGATCGAGACCGGACCCGTCTTCATTCGAGCGGGCCAACGCCGCGTGACGGCTGCGTTCATCCGCCAGATGGAAGGCCCGTACGAGGATCTCATCCGGCCGCACGATTGGTCGCTCACAGGCACCGAAGCCAGCTACGGCACGACGTCGCTTCCGCACCTGATGAGCCTGACGCTCGAAGGGCCCTACAACCCGGTCGGAGTCTCGGACACGCCGACGCGCCAGCGCATCTTCACGTGCCGGCCCACATCTGCCGAGGAAGAAAGGCCGTGTACCGAAGAAATCGTCTCGACGATCGCCGCTCGGGCGTACGGTCGTGATCTGGAGGATGGCGATCTCGAGCCCTTGATGGGGTTCTACGACATGGGCGCCGCAGAAGGTGGGTTCGAGATGGGGATCCGCACCGCGCTCGAAGCGATCCTCGCGAGCCCGCACTTTCTCTTCCGCATGGAGCGCGAACCCGAAGGACTGGACCCGGGTGAGATCTACGAGTTGGATGATCTCGACTTGGCTGCGCGTCTGTCTTTCTTCATCTGGGGAACCAACCCCGACCAGGAGTTGTTGGAGCTCGCGCAAAAGGGCGATCTCTCCGACGACCGTGAGCTGGAACGGCAGACACGACGCTTGTTGGCCGACGCACGGTCGCAGTCACTCGCCACTCGGTTCGCCTCGTTGTGGCTGAGGCTGCAGGATCTAGAAAAGGTGGAGCCGGACGCGTTCTGGTTCCCGAACTACAGCCGTCAGCTCACGGACGCGATGCGCCGTGAGACCGAGCTCTTCTTCGATCATCTCGTACGCGAGGACCAGAGTCTGCTCGAGCTCTACCGCGCGGACTACACCTTCCTCAACGAACGTCTCGCGAACCACTATGACATTGCCGGCGTCCGTGGTGAAGAGTTCCGTCGCGTGCGCTATCCGGACGCTCGGCGCCTGGGCGTCCTGGGCCACGGAAGCGTATTGGTGCAAACGTCGCTCGGGAACCGGACGTCACCCGTGCTGCGCGGCAAATGGGTGATGGAAGTACTGCTGGGCGCGCCCCCTCCGCCCCCTCCTCCAGGTGTCCCCGACCTGGAAGAGACGGTGGGCGTGGAGCGGGGTCGTATGCTGACGACGCGTGAGCGCATGGAGTTGCATCGCGCCAATCCCCAGTGCGCCTCCTGCCACCGCTTCATGGACCCCATCGGCTTGGCGCTCGACAACTTCGACGTCACTGGGAAATGGCGGTTGCGAGAAAACGGGGTCCCGCTCGATACCCGCGGGACCTATTTCGACGGCACCGAAATCGAAACACCGGCTGCCCTGTCCGAGGTGTTGCTCAAGAGGCCCATCCCTCTCGTGCGGCACTTCACTTCCAACTTGATGGCGTACGCGCTCGGCCGGCGCCTCGAGTACTGGGATCAACCGGCGGTCCGCCGTATCGTGGAACGGGCCGAGAGCAATGAATATCGTATGTCGTCGTTCATCTTGGGTGTCGTGGCGAGCGACGCCTTCCGGATGAAGCAGGCGGCCACAAACTAACGAGGGCGCTTATGTACTTGATCGGCGAGAAGAGCCTCGCGCGCCGGGCGTTCCTGAAGGGCGCCGGCGCGGCCGTGGCCCTGCCTCTACTGGACGCGATGATGCCGCCGGGATCGCCGAGCGCGCTGGCCCGAGCCGGTGGACGCACGCGCCTCGTTTGCATCGAAGAAGTTCACGGTGTGCCCGGCTGCAATGAATGGGGTGCTACGCAGCACCTTTTCGCCCCGGCCACCGAAGGCCGCGATTTCGAGCTTTCAGAGGACAACGTGTTCAAGTCGCTGGAGCGCTGGCAGGATCATCTCACCATCGTCAGCAATACCGACGTGCGCATGGCCGAGGCGTTCGCGCCGCAGGAGATCGGCGGCGATCACTTCCGGTCGAGCGCGGTCTTCCTGACCCAGTCGCACCCCAAGCAGACCCAGGGGTCGGACATTCTCGTCGGCACGTCGCTCGATCAGGTACATGCTTTGCGCTTCGGGCACGAGACGGTGCTGCCATCCTTGCAGCTGAGTATCGAGAGCACGAACAAGGGCGGCGGCTGCGACTACAACTACTCGTGCGCGTACGTCGATTCGATCAGTTGGTCTTCGCCGACCACCCCGCTGCCGATGATCCGCAGCCCGCGCACCGCCTTCGACCTGCTCTTTGGTGCCGGTGGCACGCCGGAGGAGCGCTCGCTGCGAAGGCGCACGCACAGCAGCATTCTGGATTGGGTGGCGACGGAAGTCACAGCGATGAAGCGGAACCTGGGCGCCGCCGATCGGCGGCGCATCGACCAATATTTGCAGAACATTCGTGAGATCGAGCGCCGCATACAGGGAGTCGAAGCGCGTAACGACAGTGGGGCACCGCGCGAGCTGCCAGGCGCCCCACCCGGAGTCCCCGATTCGTTCTCGGAGCATATGAAGTTGATGTTCGACCTGCAGGTTCTCGCGTTCGAGACCGACATGACCCGCGTCGTCTCGTTCAAAGTCGGGCGTGACGCGTCGAACCGAAGGTTCCCGGAGAGTGGCTCGGATCGGGGCTTCCATCCTTCCTCGCATCACGGCTCGCGGGAGAAGGGCATCATGGAGTTCAACAAGATCTGCCAGTACCGGATGAGCCAGATGGCGTACTTCCTGGAGCGGCTCGAGGAGACCTCCGACGGTGAAGCGAGCCTGCTCGATCAGTCGATGATCGTTTGGGGGTCTCCCATGGGCGACTCCAACCTCCACAATCACCGTCGCTGCCCGCTCGCGATCATGGGGGGCGCGAGCGGTGAGTTGCGTGGTGGTATTCATCACAAGGCCGCCGCCGGCACACCCATGGCGAACGTCTTTACCAGCCTCTTGCAGAAGTTGGGCCACGACGACAGGGAGAGCTTCGGCGACAGTAACGGGGTCTTCTCACTGTGAAACTGGGACCGCGGTGGAGCCGGTGTCGTGCGCTTGCCCTGACGCTCCTGCTGACCGGGGCGACCGGGGCCCCCGTAGGTACCGCCCTCGCAGGCACCGGCGACCTCGATTCGCCCGTCGCGGACGCCGCCCAGCGCGATGACCTCGACTCGGTACGGAGTCTCCTACGCGCCGGCGCCGATGTGAACGCAGCCCAAGGTGATGGCATGACGGCGCTGCACTGGGCGGCCCGCCACGGCGCCGTAGCGATGGGCGAGGCACTGCTGTACGCGGGTGCGGGTGTCGACGCTGGCACGAGGATCGGAGGCTACACGGCGCTGCACGTGGCGGCGAGGGAAGCGCGCCGCGACTTCGTGGCGCTTCTCCTGGAGGCTGGCGCGGATCCGCGGGCTGTCACGAGCAACTCGAACGCGACTCCGCTCCATCTCGCGGCCGGTTCCGGCGACCCAGAGATCATCGGCGACCTCATGAGGCGAGGTGCCGAGGTCGACGCCCGCGAAGGCGCGTGGAGCCAGACGCCGCTCATGTTCGCGGCTGCCTACAACCGTGTCGAAGCGGTCCGCACGCTGATCGCATGGGGGGCCGATGCGAACGCGACGGCCCGTGCGATCGACGTAGTCGACTATGCGCGGGCAGACAGCCTCGCCGAGGCGCGGCTGTCACAGTTCCTGGCCGATCTCGAGAAGCAGGCGGGCGGCGGACCGGACTGGCAGCCGAAGCCGAGCCAAGTGCAGGCCGCGATCGAGCTTTCGAGGGAAATCCAGCGGAAGTGGCCGGATGTACCCCTCGACGAAGACGAGGACGAAGACGAGGACGAAGGGTCGGAAGACGGAGATGAAGGCACGGAAGCTGAAGCCGCCGAAGAAGGGACAGAAGCGGAAGACGAGGCCGCCAACCCTGAGGGCGAAGACGCAGACGAAAGCACCGAAGCGAGCGCGCCGGGCGAGGCGGAGCAGGACCTCGATCAAGACGCACCGGAAGCAGCGTCCGACGGTGCAGGGGAGTCGGCCGACGCGGCGGGCGTCGGTGCCGAAGCTGGCGAAAACGACGAAGAAGAGAAGCCTCGGCCGCTCACCTATGCCCAACTGGTTGGGAACTGGGGTGGCCTGACCCCGCTCCTGCACGCGGTTCGGCAGGGTCATCGAGAGGCGGTTCTGGAGCTTCTCGAGGGTGGCGCCGATATCAATCTGCCTTCAGGTGGAGACCATACCCCGCCGCTTCTAATGGCGACTGTGAACGGCCAATTCGATCTCGCGATGCTGCTTCTCGAACACGGAGCCGACGCGGGAGGCGCGAGCAGCGCTGGTGCCACGTCGCTCTTCGCCGTGCTGGAGCGCCAGTGGGCGCCGCGGGCGTCCTATGCCCACCCCACACAGCACGAGCAACAAAAAAGCACCCACATTGAGATGCTCCAGGCTCTGCTCGAGGCGGGTGCCGACCCCAATGTGCGGCTGGAGACCCACCTCTGGTACATGGAGTACACCTTCTCGGTGTTGCGCAGCAGCGGTATCAACCTGAAGGGTGCGACGCCGTTCTGGCGCGCCGCCTACGCGCTGGATATCGAGGCGATGCGTCTGCTCAAGAACTACGGAGCCGATCCCAACATTCCGACGCTGAAGCCGCCGGAGCGCCGAAGGCGCCGGCCTCCTCCGCCTGACGAGGAAGAGGCCAGCGAGCAGGAGACGGGCGAGCAAGAGGGCGACGAGGAACAGGCCGCCGGAGATGAAGTCGCCGCTGAGTCAGGAGGCACAGAAGCAGGCGAGGGAGAGGCCGGTTCCGCCGCCGAGCAGGTGAAGAACCCCTCAAAGGGCAATGCCGAGGGCGAGAGCGCAGACGAAGAGGAGGAAGGAGAGCCCGAGAGTGAAGAGAAGAAGGACTATTCGGGCGTTCCTCCCGTGCCGGTCGGTGGCCCGGCGATCCACCCACTCCACGCCGCGTCGGGCGTAGGGTACGGGCAGTCGTTCGCCGGCAACGCGCACCGCTACGTGCCCGACAACTGGCTCGCCGCGGTGAAGTTCCTGATCGAAGAGTGCGATGTCGAAGTCGATGTTCGCGATGCCAACGCGCTCACCGCGCTGCACCATGCCGCGTCGCGCGGTGACAACGAGTTGGTGCTCTATCTCGTCGGGCTCGGCGCGGACGTCACCGCCTTGAGCCGCCGTGGCCAGACCACGGCCGACATGGCGAACGGTCCGGTGCAGCGAGTCCCCGCATATCCCAAGACGATGGTGCTATTGGAGAAGTTGGGCTCGAAGAACAACCACGAGTGCGTGTCGTGCGAGTGATGTAATGGCTCGCACACGGTCAGCCGATCCCAAAGAGAGGAAGGGATAGGCGATTCAAGCGCCCTATGGAAGCGGGAAACGTGGTAGGAGGGCGAGTGCGATGGGACACGTCCTGGTCAACGGCGAGGTGGTGGTCCTCAACGGGGCCCTCGTTGAGGGCGCGGCGCCTGGTCGGGCGATCCGGGGGGCGCCGGGCAGCTTCTGATTCGGACCGCGCGCGAAGCGCGGTCGACCGTCAACTGGCGATCGGCTCCTTCTTGTGGGTGCCCCACTGGGCGAACCACTTCCTCAGGTAGAGTTGGGTGCGCATGAAGTTGGACGGGTTGGAACTGGTTCCGTGCCACTCGTTCTGGAAACGCACCATCACCGTGGGGACGCCCACGTACTGCAGCGCCTGGTAGTACTCCTCGGTCTGCCCCATCGGCGTGCGCAGATCGCGCTCGCCGGTCATGAGCATAGTCGGCGTGGTGACGTTGCCCACGTAGAAGATCGACGAACGGTCCATCCACTCGGTGGGGTCGTCCCAGAACGGAGTCTCGAAGGTGCCGGTGTAGCTGATCGCATCGGAAGTCCCCATGGCGGACATCCAGTTCACGATCGGGCAATTTGCCGATGCCGCCGTGAAACGGTCCGTGTTGCCCACGATGTACGTGGTGAGGATCCCGCCGCCGGAGCATCCGTACACGAATAGGTTGTCCTCATCTACATACCCGCGACCCAACGCCTCGTCGACGCCCCGCATGAGGTCCTGCATGTCCACGCCGGGGTAGTCGTGGTTGATCGCGTTGGCGAACTCGGTGCCGTACCCGGTGCTTCCCCGAGGATTGGTGTACAGCACCACGTAGTCGTTCGCGGCGTGCTCCTGGAAGGCGAAGTTGAAGCCACCGTTGTACATGCCGTGCGGGCCACCGTGGATCGCCAGCATGAGCGGGTAGTCGCGCGTCGGATCGAAGTCAGGCGGCTTCACGAGCCAGCCGTGCACGCGAAATGGCTCTGAGTCGTACCAGATCTCCTCCACTTCACCGAGCGTGACGCCGTGCAGCACGTCAGCGTTGACCTCGGTCAGCCGCGTCGGGTTGCCGGGGTCGTCGAGATCGAAGCGGTAGAGATCTCCGGGCTCGTACGCGCTGCTGATCGTGCCGACCGCCGTGCCATCGCTCGCGAACGACGACAGGGAGAGCATCTGTTGGCCTTCGGTGAGCTGCTCGACACCTCCGTCCACCGACACGAAATGGAGGCCGCGGTACCCCTCGCGCGAGACACTGAAGTAGAGGCCGCTTGCGTCGGGTGCCCACTGCATGCCGCCGGACTGGCGGTCGTAGTCGCCCGAGATGAGCCGGCGCCCGGAGCCGTCGGGGGCCATGACGTAGATGCGTTGGTTCCGATAGGTGTCGTTGTGCTCGTCTCCGGCGGTGAAGGCGATCCAGCGACCGTCGGGCGACGGCATGGGACCACCGTCGGGTCCGCGGCGATCGGTTAGCTGACGGATGCGCTGCGTGCTCACGTCGACCGCGTAGATCTCGGATTCCTGCCAGTTGTCCGGGCGGTCCCAGTCGTCCGAGCGATGTGAGGTGAAGAAGATCTTCGAGCCGTCCGCGCTCCAGGCGACGCCCGAGTGGTTCCATTCGCCGTCGGTGAGTTGGCGCTCGGTACCACCCTCGGCGGGCACAACGAAGAGATGGGTCCATCCCGTGTCGATGTAGCCCTGCCGGTCCCTCTTGTAGCCGGCTCGCTCCACCACCTTGGGCTCCGCCGTCCACTTCGCGCCGTCCGGTTGTGACGGGAGCTGAACACCCGCGAAGTCCGCGCGGTCGTCGACCCGGCTCGTGAAGGCGATCCACTTCCCGTCGGGGGACCAGCGCACGTTGGACGGCCCATTCTCGAGGCGCGTGATCTGGGTGGTAGCGCCCTCGGCGTCCATCCAGCGCACGAAGATCTGGGACCCGCTCGGTTCACCTGTCGTCGTGAAGAGAATGCGCGTGCCGTCGGGCGACCAACGTGCGCCATCACCCTCGAGGAGCTCTCTCGCGCGGCTGCCATCCGCGTTCATCGTCCACAACGACGACATCCGGCGATCGTTGAGCTTGTCGATCCAGCCCCGCGTGTAGACGATTCTGCGTCCGTCAGGCGAGATCTGGGGATTCGACACGGACTCCATGTCCATGTACGTGTCGAGCGAAAGCCGTGTAACGTCGCCGTCCTGTGCACCGACGGGTGCGGTTGGAAGCAGCGTGAGTGTCGCGATCAGGATCGGCAGGGCGTGTCGCATTGCGAGCTCCGAGGTGGTGCGGCATCGAGGTCTCGAACGTACGCGGCCGGTCTGAGGCCTTCAAGCGAGAGGGGCCTCGTGCGTCACCGGGTCACGGGACGTCGTCCGCGTCCTCTAGTATGCGCTCCCCGTTGCTACGATCGCCTTGTCCGAGTACGTCGCCAGGTCCGTGCCGATGAACGCGGCGATGTCACACCCCACGTGCTCTCCGAGGGCTCTGTACGCCTCGAACTGGACCTCGTCGAAGAACTGATCGGCAGGGATAGGCGATTCAAGCGCGCTATGGAAGCGGGAAACGTGGTAGGAGGGCGAGTGCGATGGGACAGGGAGGGAGGGATGGGCGAGTCGGGCTGCTAGCGGTCGCCGGGCGAGGCGTGGGTGAGGCTCAGAGGGTGGATTGGGACGTTGGGATGTTGCGACGGGCGGGACGAGGTGGCCGCATAGCTCAGCCTGGCGGGGGAGGCCAGCCCCTCAGTCGTCGAAGTCGTCGGGCAGCGACGGGTCGAACACGAAGTCAGGGACGGGCTCGGCCTCGGTGGGATCGAAGGCCGGGGTCTGGTCGAGCAGGAACTCCCCCTGGGGCGGACCACGAGCGGGTGAGATCGGGGGAGGTGTGTGGAACCGCCAGGCGGAATGGCGTGACTACTGCACCAGTGGATCCCGACCCGAAGAGATACCATCAAACCCCCATCTGGAGTACTCCGCGTCGGGATGGAGCGGCTACGGGGATTGGCTCGGCAGTGGTCGGGTCCATTCGAAGTCCTTCCGGACGTTCCGAGACGCGCGGCGATTCGCCAGCTCCCTAGGACTCAAGAACCTCAAGGACTGGCATGCGTATTCAAAGAGCGGAGCCCGGCCCGCAGACATCCCGTCTAATCCCAATCGCACCTACAAGGGGCAAGGCTGGGACGGCTGGCCGGACTGGCTTGGCGTCAGCCGATAAGGTGGACCGGGCGGCGCTGCCACGGTCGTGGTGCATCGTCAGCGGGGCAGGCGTCCCACGACGCTCACTCCGTATCCATGGGACCGAAGAGCGGCAACCATCTCATCGGCTTTTGCCATGGGATATTGGTGCCAACTGCCAGAAATGAACGAATCGACGGGACGAGCAAACTCTGAGACGAACTCCTGCGGGAGCCCATCAAAAATGCATTGAATCCACGGAGGGAAGTCTCCGTCTCCGTAGTCCCAGATGTCATCCGTCGAGAACGGACTATTCGCGTCGATGATCGACTCTTCAGCGATGGGAGGATCCTCCGGGTCGAGGGGGCCGAGGAAGCGCAGCTCCCCGTCCACTCGATAGGCGCTTTCGCCTCCATTGCTCTCCCACTGATAAAGCTCCTCGAACTCTCCAGGCGGAAGCGCTGCGGAAAATTCTGCCCATGTCTGGGAATCCCTGAGGGCTGCGTGAAGCCGCATGAGGCGAATCCATTCGTCCTCAAGGAAGAATATCCCCTCTCCGTCGGACACCCACGCCTGAAGAACTAGACCTTCGCTCACGCTCCACATGTCGGGCCAACTCATTGGGGTCTTCCCTCGGACACGGACTTCAGGAAGCGGTCGACTTCTTCAGTCGGGTCACCGTAGAGTATCCGGTCGAAAAACTCTTGGCACACGGTCTCGAACTCTGCGAAGCGTCCTGTGTGCTCGGGTCCCACCGGGACAGGGTCGAATACCCTGGGGCCAGCGGGTAACCACCGATCCCCAAGCGATATGCCGATGTGATCCTCAGGGAGTTCCCAGAGCGCCATGCTCTCCGGCAAGCTGCGATCAGCGTCCATCAGGATTGCTTCCTGCTCGTCGGTAGTCGGGGCTGCTGCGAGAACGATTCGGATGAGGCCCTGGTCCCGACCAGGTGACGTTTGTGCTCGCAGCGCGATCCTCATCGGGTCATCCAAGACCCCGCGATCGGAGTGCAGGGTCAGGACCTGGGGCTGGACACCATGCTTCAGGCAGGTCTGCTGGATCAGGCGCCCCGCCAAGGCGGAGTTCTCTCGATCCGCCACCATCCAGCCGGGGGTATAGCGGCTGAAGATGTCCAGGATCACGTAGAGGTAGTGGTAGCTCCACTTCTTCGGACCCAGCAGTCGCGTGATGTCCCTGGACCAGACCTGGTTCGGGCCCGTCGCCATCAGCTCCGGCTTCTTGTATTCGGGATGCTTCAGCTGCGGCCGGCGTTCCCGGACCGGCGCCCGGGAGGCCAGGACGCGGTACATCGTACGTTCGGAGCACTGGTAGACACCTTCGTCGAGCAGAGTGGCCTTCACCTCAGC
>Ga0066376_10001133_pt1 | contig 25827 bp, 19 predicted proteins | sample Knorr_S15_td_Bot_FD_77009 | JGI IMG/M metagenome (GOLD analysis project Ga0066376, IMG submission 77009) | Marine microbial communities from Southern Atlantic Ocean transect - Knorr_S15_td_Bottom_ad_5009_LV_A | ecosystem: Environmental > Aquatic > Marine > Oceanic | place: Southern Atlantic... | reverse complement strand
TACCTGGAAACATAGCTTTCACATCCCTTACAGGCTATCCTCCCAATCACACCACATTTCGTTTATTTTTTCAATATTGCACAATATATAGCGTAATTGTCAATAAATTGCCAAATTTAATAATATTTTATAACATTTTTATCGTGAAGCCGCAGAGACCCAGTTCAATCAACGAGTGATGATCATCATGGGAAAAGGTACTCAAAAGCAGGAATACGGAGCTTGGAATCCAGGCCTCAGCTCGCCCGTGCCCTCGGATATTCGACCTCTGACGACTCTCTTTCGAATTGAAAACGTGAGTACGCCGTTAGCTGTGGCGGATGAGTTGGCGGCCTTCTCGGGTCTTAACGTCAATGAGATTGTCAAGTTGAGGCCCGAGCGTCTGGTCGTTCACGAAGTATTGGTGCGTGTCACTGCTGATATATCCGTTCCGGATGGCTCTATCTATGAGAATTTGGGTATTAACTTTCGGGAAATCGTTAGCACAATTCTGGGTAAATATGTCTCGCCTGAAATGGATAATATCGTCCGTGCCTTCGATGATTTGGACGCACGTATAAATGCACAAATCCAAAATGAAGTGTCGGTCAGCCTTTTCAGTTCTTCAGATCCTGAAAAGCAAAAAGAAAATAGAGGCATGCTTTCCCGACTACTGTTCAGTGGAAAAAAATCTGCAGCTTCTAACCGCCAACTGGATGGCGAAGCACTGGAACGGCAAGCGTTAAAAAATTGGCACGAAAAGGAGAAAGCCGCAGAAGGGCTCGAAACCCAAATCATGTATCAAAGCTTGATAACTGTCGTAAACAGTATCCGCGGCGTGCACGGGCGCGTTCGAGGAGACATCGATATGATTACGTCCTTGGTCTGCAGTCTTTTTTGCAACTTTTATGGCAGCATCTTCATCGGCGATTTAATCGATCCGCTGATCAAACAGGCCGCGGGCAACGAAGGTTTTCGCTTTTTACCCGTACAAGAAAAGCCAATCATCATGAACACCAAGGGCGCCTCTGCGGCGGGCAAAAGTACGCTTCGCCCGTTGCAGAAAGAACTCGCACAAAAACTTGGCGTAAATTGGGACGACTTCGCTTTGATCAGTCCGGACATCTGGCGAAAGTATCTTTTGGACTACGATTCCCTCGGCGACGCTTACAAATATGCCGGCTCTTTGACCGGCGATGAAAATGCGATCGTCGATCAAAAGCTAGATGCCTACATGGCGCGAAAAGCCGATAGTGGGCGCATGTCGCATCTGCTGATTGATCGATTTCGCTTTGATAGTTTTGCGCCGGTTTCAGACGAGGCCGCAGGCAACACTCTCCTCACCCGTTTTGGCCACGAAGTTTATATGTTCTTCATGATCACGCCGCCGGAAGAAACGGTGGTGCGGTCGTGGAAGCGCGGCCAGGCGGTTGGCCGTTATAAGACGGTAGGTGATCTGCTCTATCACAATGTCGAAGCTTTCACCGGCATGCCGCGGCTGTTTTTTACTTGGGCGCTGAAGACCGACAAATCAGTCTATTATGAATTTCTCGATAATGACGTACCGCTCGGAGAACGGCCAAAAACGGTTGCCTTCGGTCGCAATGGAGAGATGACAATTTTGGATATTAAAAAGACACTGGATATTGATCGCTACCGAAAAATTAGCATCAACGGGCTATCGCCTTCAGAAATCTATCCGGATTCGGAAAATATGAAAGCCGATCAAAATACCGGTTTTCTTCAAGACTGCGCGAAGCTCATCCCGTCCATCACATTTGCCGATCAGAGCACAGGCCGAATCTATGGCAAATTGGAACGAGGCGAGTTTTCCTGGACCGATGGTGACATGCTTGCACATGTTCTCCAAGACACTGACAGCAAAGCAGGACTGGAAGCGCTCACAAGCGCCTTACCCGAGAACGCCGCCAGCGAAATTCAAAAGCTGGAAGCCGGCGATGCCCCCACCCTTGGCCAATGGGGCCAATCTCAATAAGAGCAGTCACCGATTTAATCCGTGCCTACCCCTTAATTAAGCCGGCATTCCGCGCCCAGTGATATTTTGCGCCAAGCACCTCTACCGGTGTCTCCGTGGTATAGGGATAGGCAACAATTCCCCGATCATAGAGATATTCGCAGGCTTCTTCGACTTCCGTATCGCCAACCAGCGAGGCGACAATCGGCTTCTCGATGCCTTTGTCCCTGAATTCTTGGACAACCTCAGCAGTCAATTTAGCAAACACCATTGGCGGCGTGATAATCGTATGCCAATAGCCCAAAATAATAGAATGGATACGATCATCCTCCAGACCGAGACGAATGGTATTTTGGTAAGTCACCGGCGGCTCACCACCGGTAATGTCAACGGGGTTACCAGCGGCACCAAAGGGCGGGATAAATTCGCGAAAAGCGGCATCAAGATCATCCGGCATTGGCATCAGCGTCAGACCATTATCAAAGCACGCATCAGACAACAGCACACCCGATCCGCCTGCGCCGGTTATGATCAGAATGTTTTCACCTTTTGGCGTCGGCAGGACTTGCAAGCCGCGTGAATACTCAAGCATGGAACGCAGGCTTGGCGCGCGAATAACACCCGACTGTCTCAAGATATCATCATAGATTTTGTCATTGCCGGCCAGCGCGCCGGTATGGGAAGCCGCCGCTTTCGAGCCGTATTCTGTGCGACCGGCTTTGAGCATGATCACCGGCTTTTTCTTGGACACCCGCTCCGCCGCCTCGGCGAAGGCGCGGCCGTCTTTCAAGTCTTCTGCATGCATCGCAATAACTTGCGTTTCCGGATCATCTTCAAAGTAAATCAGCAAATCATCTTCATCCAGATCGGATTTGTTGCCGAGGCCGACAATTGCCGAGACGCCCATTTTACTCGAGCGGCTAAAGCCGACAATAGACATGCCAACGCCGCCACTTTGAGACGACAATGCGACTTTGCCTTTAACATCATAGGCCGTGCAGAAAGTCGCACAGAGATTCTCAGGCGTATAATAGAAGCCATAGATATTGGGTCCCATAATGCGCACGCCATATTTGCGGGCAACGCCGACGAGTTCATCTTGCAATTCAATTTCGCCAACTTCGCCGAAACCGGATGGAATCATGATCGCACCCGAAATGCCTTTCCGGCCAACTTCATCCATAGCGCCGACGCAGAATTGCGCGGGAATAGCGAAGACGGCGAGATCAACATCGCCTTCAATATCAAGCACACTCTTATAAACTTTTTTGCCGAGAATCTCATCGGCCTTTGGATGAACCGGATAAATCCCTCCTTTAAAACCACCATTGATAAGGTTTTTCATCACCGAGTTGCCGATTTTGCCGTCTACATCTGAGGCACCGATAACCGCAATACCTTTGGGGTGAAAAATGTGGTCCATTGTCTCTTTGATCTCTTTGTCAGACGGTCGGAAAATTTCTGGCTGCTCGGAGAAATCAACCGTGATCAGCGCATCGACAGCAATCGCATTGTCTTTTGTTGCGAAGACAGGATTGAGGTCCATCTCCTGAATCTCGGGAAACTCTGAAATCAAATTTGAAACATTGGTGATAATTTGTGCAAGGGCAGCTTTATCAACCGGGTCAGCTCCGCGTACACCATTCAGGACCTCGGCGGCATCAATGCTCTCCAACATTGAAAGCGCCTGATCGTTTGTTGCCGGTGCCAGACGGAAAGTTATGTCCTTCAACACCTCAACCAAAATGCCACCAAGACCAAAGGCAACCAACTTGCCGAAGCTTGGATCGGTTACAGCGCCAACAATGACTTCTTGGCCGCCAGACGGCAGCATTTGCTGAATTTGCACACCAGCTACATCAGCGTCCGCTTTGTAGCTTTTCGCATTGGCGATAATTTCGTCATAGGCCGCGGTGGCTTCATCGGCGCTAGCAACACCAATTTTAACACCGCCCGCTTCTGTTTTATGAAGAATATCGGCCGACACAATTTTCATGACAACTGGATAGCCGATGCCGTCAGCCAAGCTAGCCGCCTCGTCGCTCGATGTTGCCAGACCTTCGCTGGGCAATGGAATGTTAAAAGCGTCGCAGACCTTCTTGGCTTCTGGTGCGGTAAGTGCGCTACGGCCGTCTGCTTTAACTTGATCCAAGACGGCGCGAACTGTTGATGTATCGTTTCCCATAAAATTATCTCCCTGTTCCGAATATCTCGGAGGTGTGTTGGTGGTAGGTTACTGGTATTTTTTTGGTTTAGGCTTTCGTTTCGCCGACGACGCCTGAGGCTCGGATATCGGCAATCTCGTCAGCCGAATATTCCAGAACTTCGCTCAAAATTTCGTCGGTATGTTCCCCGAGCAATGGCGAGCGGAGGACTTCGACGGGCGAGTCCGATAATTTGACCGGATTACCAACGGACAGATATTTACCTCGTTCCGGATGATCAACTTCAACGATGGTTCCAGTGTCGCGCAAGGATTGTTCCTCGGAAATTTCTTTCATCGACAGGATAGGCCCAACCGGAATATTTAACGGATTACAAATCTCCATAACTTCAAATTTGCTCTTGGTCATTGTCCAGTCTTCTATTGCGCCAAACATTTCATTGAGCCGGGGCAGTCTTGCTTTGGGCGTTGCCCAGTCAGGATCTTCTTTCCACTCCGGCTTGCCAATTAGGTCGCAAATATTTTTCCACACGGCGGCCTGGGTAATGAAATAGGTATATGAGTCAGGATCATTTTCCCATCCCTTGCACTTAAGGATACGGCCCGGCTGGCCGCCACCTGAATCATTACCGGCGCGCGGAACTGCTTCACCAAAATCAATGCCTTCACCGAACTGCGAATATTCATCCAACGGCCCATGCGCTAAGCGTTGTTGATCGCGAAGTTTTACACGGCAGAGATTTAACACACCATCCTGCATGGCGGCTGAAACTTTTTGGCCTCGACCGGATTGCTCGCGGTGGAACAAAGCCGTCACGATACCAAAAGCGAGATGAAGGCCGGTACCCGAATCGCCGATCTGCGCACCTGATACCGTGGGCAGATCACCAACATAGCCGGTGGTAGAAGCCGCTCCGCCCGCACATTGGGCGACGTTCTCATAGACTTTGCAGTCTGCATAAGGCCCGGGGCCAAAACCCTTAATCGAGGCCATGATCATGCGCGGGTTCAATTCTTGGATGCGTTCCCAAGAAAACCCCATGCGGTCGAGGGCACCCGGGGCAAAATTTTCGACCAATACATCGCAGGTTTTAATCAGCCGAATAAGCACTTCCTTACCGGTTTCCTCTTTGGTGTTTAGCTCTATCGAGCGTTTGTTGTGGTTGAGCATGGTGAAATACAACGAGTCGACATCTGGAATGTCGCGTAACTGTCCGCGGGTGGCATCGCCAACACCCGGACGCTCTACTTTTATGACGTCCGCTCCGAACCAAGCCAAAAGCTGAGTGCAGGTTGGCCCTGACTGAACATGGGTAAAATCAAGTATCTTGACCCCTTCTAACGCTTTACTCATTCGTTTTTTTCCACTTCTTAAGAGTTAAACCAGATTATTTTTTATTTTTTCTGGGCGACAACGCTTTGCGGATTGAGATTGCCGATCCGGCCGCTTTCGGTGCCGGAAGCTTCATCAATCACTGCGTTCACCAGCGTCGGCTTCCCAGACTCTATCGCTGCGTTCACAGCCTCTTTCAGCTCATCCGGTGAAGTCGCATAAACGCCCACACCGCCAAACGCCTCCATCATTTTATCGTAGCGCGCATCCTTGACGAATACAGTCGTCGCAACGTCCGAGCCACCTGTTGGGTTGACGTCGGTACCGCGATAAATGCCACCGTTATTAAAGACCACGACGCATATCGGCAGGTTATATCTGCAGATGGTTTCAATCTCCATGCCAGAAAACCCAAAGGCACTATCACCTTCGATTGCCACCACCGGCATTCCGGTTTCAATTGCGGCAGCGATCGCCGTCCCCATGCCAACGCCCATGACACCCCAGGTTCCGACGTCCAGCCTTTTACGAGGCTGGTACATATCGATAATGCTGCGCGCAAAATCGAGCGTATTTGCGCCTTCATTTACCAGCACCACTTCAGGCCGCTCTTTAATGATCAAGCGCAACGCCCCGAGCGCACCGTGATAATCCATTGGTATGTTATTGTTTTGCAGCCTTGGTGCCATTCGCTCAACATTGGTTGCGACTTTTTCTTTGATTGAATCCGTCCAGGCTGCCGGCGGCAACGTCCACTTCTTGCCCATGCCATCAAGCAAAGCCTGAACACATGAGCCGATGTCTCCGACCACCGGAGCTGCGATCTCGACATTGCTGTCCATTTCTTTAGGTTCAATATCGATATGGACAAACTTCTTAGGCTTATCGCCCCAGGATTTTCCCTTACCATGGGAGAGCAGCCAGTTGAGCCGGGCGCCGATCATCATTACGACATCAGATTCCTTTAGCGCCAGCGAACGCGCCGCGCCCGCTGATTGCGGGTGCGTGTCCGGCAAAAGACCCTTGGCCATGCTCATCGGCAGATAGGGTATACCGCTTTTTTCAATCAATTCACGGATTGCCTCGTCGGCTTGGGCATAGGCGGCTCCTTTACCGAGAATTATCAAAGGCCGCTCTGCTCCTTTAAGAACATCAAGGGCACGCGTTATCGATTCCGGTGCGGGCAGCTGGCGCGGTGCCGCATCGATAACTTTCACCAGCGATTGTTCGCCTGCATCTGCATCCATGACTTGGCCAAAGAGTTTTGCCGGCAGATCGAGATAAACGCCGCCCGGACGACCCGAAACTGCTGCGCGAATAGCCCGCGCTATGCCAATGCCGATATCTTCTGCATTTAGAATGCGATAAGCCGCCTTACACAGAGGTTTAGCGACAGCGAGCTGGTCCATTTCCTCATAATCGCCTTGCTGCAAATCAACAATCTCGCGTTCGGAAGAACCACTTATAAGAATCATCGGAAAGCAATTTGTCGTCGCATGGGCCAAAGCTGTTAGCCCATTGAGAAATCCGGGCGCAGATACGGTCAAACAAATACCCGGTTTTTGGGTCAAATAACCGGCGATGGCCGCAGCGTAACCAGCATTCTGTTCATGTCGGAAAGACAGAACACGCATACCAGCGGCCTGCATGTACCGCCCAAGATCCGTAATTGGAATACCCGGCACATTGTAAATTGTATTGATGTCGTTGAGCTTGAGCGCATCAATTACAAGATGAAATCCATCTGTCAGCGAACCCACTTCTTCTGTGTCTGGTGCCTGAGTTTCTGTCTCGGGGGTTTTGGATTTAGTCGACATATTCAATCTCTTTCATTTACTCGAGCGCGTATTAAGAGCACCATTGACAGCGATCATCATTAAGCTCAATAATTAGACCGTCCTGGTATGCCACATATCAGGGTGGTAAAACAACCGTTCAAATCATGAAAAAAATTCATCGATGAGCGGGATAGGGAAGTCGTAATAAGTCACACAAAGGGAGAATTCTTCATGAAGTACAGTCAACTAATAATAGGACTGGGAGCCGTCGCGGCCCTTGGTCTTACGAGTACAGTTGCGACAGATGCCGCGGCACAAGGCTGGCAACCAAAGAAACCAGTTGAGTTTGTGATTATGGCTGGTAAAGGCGGTGGTGCGGATCGTCTCGCGCGCTTTATCCAAGGTATCATTGCTAAAAATGGTTTTTCATCTAAACCATTCGTGCCGATTAATAAAGGTGGCGGCTCGGGTGCAGAAGCATTGCGTTATCTCAAAGATAAAGCTGGTGATCCCCATGTCATCATGGCGACACTTAACAGCCTTTACACAACACCTCTTCGCCAACCCAAGCTTGGCGTTGATATCTCAACCTTCACACCAATTGCCCGCATGGCTGAAGATACCTTCCAGCTATGGGTCACCACGGAAAGTGGCATTAAAACCGTCAAAGAATATGTTGCGGCGGTTAAAAAAGCCGGTGCAGCCAATTGGAAAATGGGCGGCACGGGTAAAGGCCAAGAAGATTCGCTGGTTACCGCTATGCTTGAGAAAAAATTCGGCATTAAGCACACTTACATTCCGTTTAAAGGTGGCGGAACGGTTGCCAAGCAGTTGATTGGTAAGCACATCAATTCAACAGTGAACAACCCCTCCGAACAAGCTGGTTTCTGGAGTGCAAAGAAATCCATTCCTCTCGCCAGCTTTACGCCAAAAGGAAAGCTAAAAGGCCGGTTTGGTAAAATTCCGACTTTTGCCGAACTCGGCTATGGCAACGACATGGTCTACTATATGCAACGTAGTATCGTGGCACCGCCAAAGATCGGTAAAGATGTTCAGGCATTCTATGTTGGTGTTTTTGATAAGGTTTATAAAACCGAGGCATGGCAGACTTATCTGAAGAAAAAAGGTTTAATCCCTGGTTGGTTGACCGGTGACGCACTTACCAAATACTTTGTTCATGAGCGCGCAGAGCATCGCAAGCTTTTGAAAAATGCAGGCGAAATTAAATAATCGCTGACTAACGTTAATCAGGTGCTTAAGGGAGAGATCGGTCATGCGTAAAGCCGAATTATTAATGGCTGTTGTGATGGGGCTCTTTTCGATAGGCCTGATGTGGAAAAGTACAGAACTCCCCATCGGCTGGATTCCGGGTTCGGGACCAGGCGGTGGGGCGTTTCCATTTTGGCTCGCAGCCGGCATGTTGGTTTGCTGCATTGTTATTCTCATCAGGTGGTTTGCCGGCACCAGCCCCTTTTCAAAATCCAAAGAAATTTATATGGACGACTTTGCTATCAAGAATTTTGTTCTGGTCGCCGGTGCACTTGCTGTCATGATTGGTTTGATCCATGTCGTCGGGGTTTACGTTTCTGTGCCGTTGTTTTTGATTTACTACATTCGCTTTCTCGGCAAGCACAGCTGGACAATTGCCGGCAGTTTGGCCGTTGGTACGCCAATATTCACATTTTTCTTTTTTGAAATAGCTTTGAAAATTTCCCTGCCGAAGGGATATACCGAGCCGGCATTTTATCCTCTCTTCGATATTTTTCTATAATGCCTTCACAAAAATAACGCAGAATTCAACTTGGCTTCGATCTTGCGCAGCCACTCAGGGAAATTGACGACAAAAAAGTTGGGAAGCACACGCAGACATGGAAACACTTGATCTCCTCTTAAATGGTTTTGCAATTTCGCTCCAGCCGATAAATTTGGCTATCACAGTTGCGGGCGTAACGGTTGGTCTTTTCATTGGCGCAATGCCGGGGTTGGGCTCAATCAACGGCGTCGCAATCTTGTTGCCGGTTACTTTTATTGTGCCACCGACCTCGGCCATTATCTTTTTAGCGGCGATTTATTACGGCGCAATGTATGGTGGCGCAATTAGTTCTGTCATGCTGGGCATTCCCGGTGCATCGACGGCGGTCGCGACAACTTTTGATGGCCGCCCAATGGCGCTGAAAGGCAAGGCGGATTACGCCCTTATTGCGGCCGCGACAGCCTCCTTTGTAGGTGGCACAATTTCTGTGATTCTGTTTACCTTATTTGCACCGCCTCTCGCCGAGGTTGCCCTTGCCTTTGGCCCGCCTGAAGAATTTGCTCTCATGATTCTCGCCTTTGCGACTTTCATTGGCCTTGGCGGCGACGATATTCCAAAGACTTTTTTCTCGATATTCATTGGCTTGGTCATGAGCGCCGTTGGTTTGGATATTGTCAGCGGAGAACCGCGTCTCGTCTTCGGCGACATAACCGGCTTTTTCCACGGCATCAACTTCCTGGTTCTCGCCATCGGAATTTATGGCATTGGCGAAATGTTGTGGGTCATTGAAACCAGTAAAGGCAAATCTGTAATTTCTGAAGCTACGGTTTCTTTCAGCCGTACTCTTGATGCCTTAAAGCTTTTAACAAAAACCTGGAAGACAATGGTTATGGGATCCTTCCTCGGTTATTTCGTCGGCATTCTTCCTGCCGCCGGTGCAACGCCGGGCTCGCTGATGGCGTATGGCGTGGCGAAAACGGTTGCCAAAGACCCGGATTCCTTTGGCAAAGGCAACATCAATGGCGTCGTCGCGCCGGAAGCTGCCAATAATGCCGCCAGCACAGGTTCTATGCTACCGATGCTGACGCTCGGAATTCCAGGCTCTCCAACCACGGCCATTTTGCTTGGCGGTATGGTTATTTGGGGATTAGAGCCTGGCCCGATGCTTTTTGTGGAACATAAAGATTTTGTCTGGGGTTTGATTGCCAGCCTTTATTCGGCCAATTTATTTGCCCTCATCATCAACATCATGTTCATTCCGGTCTTTATTTATGTGTTGAAAATGCCCTTTACGGTGCTCGCTCCAATTATATTTATTCTCTGCATCATCGGAGGATATGCGCCCACTCAAAGCATGCATGACGTGTGGCTTATGCTGATATTTGGCGTGGTCGCCTATTTGATGCGGAAGCTGGACTATCCCATGGCGCCCGCGGTTTTGGCGATTGTCCTCGGCCCGCTCGCTGAGCGGAGCATGCGGCAAACGTTAATTGGCTCTCATGGCGACATGTTGATCTTCTTTGAACGGCCAATTTCCGGGACTTTAATGTTTATAGCAATTGCCCTTTTCTTGGCCCCGGTATATGTAATTCTAAAGAATAAATACTTCCCCAAAAAGGAAGCCGTTTAGGACGTTAGAAGGCGCCGGAAACACCCATGAATAAAAACACTAAACCTCGCAATATCCACCCGGGTACAAGCGACAAGAACGCCTTATTTTTCGCCAAGGGCCGCATTTTATCGGCCAGCGACAGCGAAGCGGTTCTAAAAATCATCGGCAACGGCCCCTATGCACGCGACATGCTCATTGAATATTTGCATGCCATTCAAGACCACGAAGGCTGTCTTGCCGCGGGCCATCTGCAGGCCCTCGCTGATGCTCTTAGCCTTCCAATGGCAGAAGTGTATGAGGTCGCAACTTTCTACGCACATTTCGATGTCATCGCCGACGGTGAAGTATCCCCTGAACCTGTCACCATTCGGGTCTGCGACTCAATCAGTTGCGCTCTCGCCAATTCTGAAGAGCTTCTCCAAGCGCTTGAAGCCCAAAACACTACAGGCGTACGAATTCTACGCGCGCCTTGCATGGGTAGATGCGACACGGCTCCGGTCTGTGAAATTGGTCACCGCCATGTTGATCATGCAACGACCAACAATATTCAAGCGGTCTTAGAGAGTAAAAATTTTCATCCAAAAATTCCGGCATACACAGACCTCGCTTCTTATCAAGCCGACGGCGGCTACGAGGTTCTCAATGCCTGCTTGGCTGGTGATCGCATGGTAGAAGATGTGATTGACGTGTTGTCCGGCAGCGAACTCAGAGGCATGGGCGGCGCCGGATTCCCCACCGGACGCAAGTGGAGTTTTGTGCGCGCTGAAGCCAAGCCGCGGTTAATGGCTGTCAATGCCGATGAGGGCGAGCCCGGCACATTTAAGGATCGCCACTATCTGGAAGCCAACCCGCATGGATTTCTGGAGGGCATGTTGATCGGCGCCTGGGCCGTCGAAGCAGAAGAAATCTATATCTATTTGCGCGATGAATATCCGGCAGCGCGCGAAATTCTTTTAAAAGAGATCGCAGCCGTCGAACAGGCGAAACTTTCGCCGCACACCAAAATTCATCTCAGGCGCGGCGCAGGTGCGTATATCTGCGGTGAAGAATCGGCGATGATTGAATCGATCGAAGGCAAGCGCGGCCTTCCCCGCCATCGCCCGCCTTATGTCTCACAGGTCGGACTGTTTGGAAAATCCACTCTGGTTAATAATGTCGAGACACTTTATTGGGTCCCTCAAATTCTCCAGAACGGTGCAGAATGGTTCAGCTCGCAAGGCAAAAACGGCACCGAGGGGCTCCGAAGTTACTCGGTATCTGGACGGGTCAAGGAACCCGGTGTGAAACTTGTGTCAGCCGGCATTACCGCCAATGAGCTAATCGAACAGCATTCCGGCGGCATGCAGGATGGCCACACCTTCAAGGGCTATCTCCCCGGCGGAGCATCCGGCGGAATTTTGCCGGCAAATATGGCGGATTTGCCGCTCGACTTCGGCGAGCTCGAGCAATATGGCTGCCTTGTCGGCTCCCATGCTGTGGTAGTATTCTCCGATCAGGATGATGCTAAAAGCGTGGCGCTCAACCTTATGCAATTTTTTGAAGATGAAAGTTGTGGTCAATGTACTCCCTGCAGGGTTGGCACCGAAAAAGCCGCGCGGCTCATGGAACGAGACGATTGGGATAGTGAAGCACTTGAGGATTTAGCGCTTGTCATGGCAGATGCCTCAATTTGCGGGCTTGGACAAGCAGCCCCCAATCCTTTGCTCTCTGTGCTAAAATATTTCCGAGAAGATCTCGGAGGGAATGATAAATGACCGATAACATCAACTTCGAAATTAACGGACAAAACGTCTTTGCTGAGCCGGGTGAAACCATCTGGCAGGTTGCCGATCGCCTTGGCATCGAGATTCCTCACCTCTGTTATTTGCCGGGCAATAATTATCGCGCCGATGGCAATTGCCGCGCCTGCATGGTTGAAGTGGAAGGCGAACGTGTTCTTGCGGCTTCCTGCATTCGCACCCCCACCGATGGAATGGTTGTCAGCACGACAAGTGACCGCGCTAAAAAATCCCGCGAAATGGTGTTTGAACTATTGCAGGTTGACCAACCTGCTCGTGAAATCTCGCACGATCCAGAGTCTAAATTTTGGGGCTGGGTCGACAAAATGGACCTCGATCCAGCAGATCGTTACCCCACTCACGCTCAACCAGAAGCCGACCCCTCGCACACCGCCATCGCCGTCCATATGGATGCGTGCATTCAATGCAATCTATGTGTCCGGGCCTGCCGAGAAATACAATCCAACGACGTGATCGGCCTCGCCTACCGCGGACATGAAGCAAAAATTGTATTTGATTTTGATACTGATATGGGCAGCTCGACTTGCGTTGCTTGCGGCGAATGCGTCCAAGTCTGTCCAACCGGCGCGCTTATGGAAAGCAATCTCTTAAATGAGCAAGGCGTTAGAACAGAATTTGAAGACCGCACCGTCAAAACGCTTTGCCCTTATTGCGGCGTTGGCTGTCAGACAGATGTCCACATCAAAGACGATAAAATTCTTTATGTAGATGGCCGTGATGGCCCCGCGAATGAGAGCCGCTTATGTGTTAAAGGCCGCTTCGGATTTGACTACGCCCACCACCCAGATCGGTTGAAGGTGCCGCTCATCCGCCGCGAAGATGCACCAAAAGACGCCAACATCGAAATCGCCCAAAATGAAATAGACACCTACTTCCGTGAAGCAACATGGGAAGAAGCCTTAGACCACGCTGCCGGCGGATTGAAGAAAATTTTTGAGCAGAAGACCGGTTCAGGGATCGCGGGTTTTGGCTCCGCCAAATGTTCGAATGAAGAAGCCTATCTGTTCCAGAAATTCATCCGCCAAGGTTTTGGCACCAATAATGTCGATCATTGCACGCGATTGTGTCATGCATCTTCTGTCGCTGCGCTTATGGAAGGGTTGAATTCCGGCGCCGTGACCGCGCCGTTCAAGGCGGCTGAAGATGCCGACTGCATTATCGTTATCGGAGCGAGACCCGCTGAGAATCATCCTGTTGCCGCGACGTACCTCAAGAACGCCGCCAAACGGGGCGCAGAGCTCATCGTTATCGATCCCCGAGGACAGTCGCAAGGCATTGCGCGTAACGCCAGTCATGTATTGCAGTTCAAACCCGGAAGTGATGTCGCGTTACTGAATGCGATGTTACACACCATCGTCACTGAGAATTTGTATGACAAGCAATATGTTCAGGCGAACACCGAAGGCTTCGATGACTTGAAAGACAAAGTCATAGAATTCTCACCGGAAAAAATGGCTGATGTTTGTGGTATCGCTGCCGAAACCATCAAACAAGTTGCCCGCATTTATGCCTCATCAAAAGCTTCTATTATTTTTTGGGGCATGGGAATCTCTCAACATGTTCATGGCACAGACAATGCGCGTTGTTTAATTGCTTTGGCGCTAACAACCGGTCAGATCGGTCGACCCGGAACAGGTTTGCACCCCTTGCGCGGTCAAAATAATGTCCAAGGTGCCTCTGATGCCGGGCTCATCCCGATGCTGTTTCCAGATTATATGTCGGTCGAAGATCCATCTGTTCGATCTCAGTACGAAGAGCTGTGGGGCACCGAGCTCAATCCGAATAAAGGTCTTACCGTGGTTGAAATCATCGATGCCATTCACGATGGTGAAATCAACGGCATGTACATTCAAGGTGAGAATCCGGCGATGTCTGATCCGGATCAAAATCATGCCCGCTCGGCATTGGCTAAACTCGATCACCTTGTGGTCCAGGATATATTTTTAACTGAAACAGCTTGGCATGCCGATGTCATTTTGCCTGCCACCGCGCATGTTGAAAAATCCGGGACTTTCACTAACACCAACCGCGAAATCCAAATGGCGCGGGCCGCCCTCGCCCCTCCCGGCGAAGCACGCCAAGATTGGGAGCTAATCCAAGAACTTGCCCAGCGTATTGGACTGAACTGGAGTTACACACATCCGAGCGATGTGTTTGCCGAGATGACCAAAGTCATGCCATCTCTGAACAACATCACGTGGGAACGGCTGGAGCGTGAAGAATCCATCACCTATCCTTGCGACGCTCCGGACCAGCCTGGCAATGAAATTATATTCAGCGATGGATTTCCAACAGCATCCGGACGGGGCCGAATTGTGCCGGCTGCGATCGTGTCGCCAGATGAGATTCCGGATGATGAATATCCAATGATTCTTTCGACGGGCCGTGTACTCGAACACTGGCACACCGGCTCAATGACCCGCCGCGCAGGTATATTGGACACATTAGAGCCAGAAGCTATTGCCTGCCTCAATTGGAAAGATTTGGAAAAAATGGCGATTGAACCAGGTGGCGCTATTCGCGTATCCACCCGGCGAGGTGAAATTTCCTTAAAAGCTCGCCAGGATCAAGATGTTCCGGAAGGTATGGTGTTTATCCCATTTTGCTATGCCGAGGCAGCGGCCAATTTACTCACCAATCCGCAGCTCGATCCGATTGGAAAAATTCCAGAATTTAAATTTTGCGCAGCGCGGGTCGAGCCAAGCTAGGCGACGACTTCTGATTGAGCGTTTTCTTCCGCTTCTCCCAAGCTCAGATCGAGATGGCGTTCGACGTGGGCGCGGAGATTGAGTGTGTGCTCACGCACCAAACGTTCTGCCTCTTCTGTATCACGAGCTTCAAGCGCTTCAATAATATGGCTGTGGTCAATGACGGAACGAAATGCCCGATTGTCTTCACCGATGGTGCGGGCGCGAATCGCCCGGACATGCATAAATAGATCAGCCGCAGTTTCTTCCAATATCTTACATTTGCTCAATTTCAGGATGCGCTGATGAAACTCGATATTGGCATCTGAATATTCATCAAGATTGGCGTCAACTTCCTGATCTTCATATTTTTCCACCAATTCGCGGAGTGTCCCTATTTCGGCGTCGCTTGCCTCAAGCGTAATGATCCGCGCTGCCATGCTCTCTAACGCCGCCCATAGCGTAATCATTTCAAGAATATCTTGCTTGGATTTTCGCAGCAGAAAAACGCCACGCCTTGGAATGGTGCGAATCAATCCCTCATGTTCGAGGCGCGCCAACGCTTCACGCAATGGCGTACGGCTGATTCCAAATTGGGTGGAAAGCTGTCGCTCATCAAGCCGAAGCTGCGCATTCTTGTCATAGATATTCATTTGCTCGATTGCCGCTTTGAGCGCCTTATAGGTGCGTTCCTTAAGCGTTGCGCTTTGGTCAATCGGAGTGACTTTAAGTTCAAGTGAAGACATTTAGAGTTAGGCCAAATTGTAAAAGGGTAGAATACACTAATATTGCACTGCCAAAATAACTATCGCAATCCAAAAATTTGCCACACTAAATTATTCGCCCAAGCGAATGTCCGAACACCTTACTTAGACTTGCGCCCGAGCTGCACTCATATTTACTATGATGCCTCTAGTCTCCAACTCCATGGCAGGTTCCAACGCCATTTGCAGTTCGCCGAGCTTCGAAGTTTATGCTAATTTTCAGCGTATTCAATATTGTAAAACACCTTAGGATTTTCTCAATAAATGGCGAATAGCGTTATTGAAATCATAAAATCGGGCGCACCTGCCGCAAATGTATTGGCCGCTCCCGGGCGGCCTTATCTCACCTACGGTGCATTGTTAGAGCATGTTGAAGCGACGGTTAAAGCGCTAAATGCTCGGGGGATCGGACGCAATGATCGGGTCGCAATCGTCCTGCCAAATGGCCCTGAAATGGCGAGTTCATTTTTATCTGTAGCATCATGCGCAACAACGGCACCGCTCAATCCAAACTACAGCACAGAAGAATTTGACTATTATCTTTCCCATCTTAACGCCAAAGCACTGATCCTCGAGAAAGGCAGCAAATCCCCAGTTTTGGCAATCGCCAAGCAACGTGACATTCCTGTGTTTGAAATTAGTTGGTCTGCAACCGACCCGGCTGGATTGTTCACCTTTACTGATAAAGCCGATGGTAGTGCTACCGAAAATAGAGGCTTTGCTGGGCCGGAAGATTGTGGATTGGTAATGCACACCTCCGGCACGACATCCCAGCCGAAGATTGTCCCGCTTTCCCAAATAAATTTATGTGCGTCGGCAGAACACATCAAAACGTCATTGGATTTGCAGTCCAATGATATCGGTCTCAATATTATGCCGCTATTCCACATTCACGGACTTATTGCGGCAATTCTTTCTGCTGTGCGTGCCGGCGCCATGACCTATTGTACACCCGGGTTTGAACCAGATAAATTTTTCTCGTGGATCGAGGAAGCTAAACCGACATGGTACACCGCCGTATCAACCATGCATCAGGAAATTCTATCTTACGCCGATCGCGACCAAGAAATTATCGACAAAGCTGACATTCGTGTTATCCGCTTATCTTCGTCTTCACTTCCGCCGCAGGTGCAGCACGAATTGGAAAACGTCTTTGGTTGTCCTGTTATTGAAGCCTATGCGATGACCGGTGGATCACTCGTCAAGTCGTCAATATCTAGCTTTAACATTTGATTTAAAGGAGTGAATTTCAAGTGATTTTTATCGCTTTATGAGAAATATGAAGCATCTTGAATTAAAAAAAATTCGTCACCTACCGCCCTTATTTTTTGCCGTAGCGGATCGTGGTACATTTTATTTTTTTTACTGGGCCGATTGGGTGCCTACGTCGATTGACAATTCGCTGTGAACATTTACCAAAACGTTTCATTTTGGCCATTTTTTGCTCTAAACTCGCGCTAAGTAACAGCTAAGGATTTATAATGGCGCTATTGCCACTTAAAGATGATAATACTCTCCAAACCATCAATTTTCAGTATGTAACCGTCTCACTGATCATTGCCTGCGTCGGCGTTTACTTGTGGCAATTGTCACTCGGCGCGGAGGAAGGCAAATACATCTTCGGCCTTGGCACGATTCCATCCGTGCTGTTTGGCATCAGAGACCTGAGCCCTGACCTCGTCATAATCCCCGAATCGTTTACCACGATCACCAGCCTGTTCCTCCATGGCGGCTGGATGCATTTGATTTTTAACATGCTGTTTTTGTGGGTCTTTGGCGACAATGTCGAAGATGCAATGGGACATGTTCGCTACATCGCTTTCTATTTGGTCTGCGGTATTCTGGCAACGCTCTCCCACGCAGTGATGGAAGCAGATTCTGCCTCCCCCTTGATCGGTGCCAGTGGAGCCATTTCTGGGATACTTGGTGCCTATCTCGTGCTCCATCCAAAGGCGCGCGTGCTTGTATTGTTTATGAACATCATCCCGCTGCGTCTGCCCGCCGTTCTTGTTTTAGGTGGTTGGATTGGATTGCAATTTTTCAGCCTCAACAGCGATGATGGCACCGCTTGGTGGGCGCATATCGGCGGATTTCTAGCCGGCATGATTTTGATCGTACCGTTTAGACGCAAAGATGTGCCGTTATTTGACGGCGTGGGTCGCTTTGGCCCGGACAATCCAAATGTCATAGATTTGGCAGAACGGCAACATGGGCGCTCCATTTTTCCAAATACCGTGAGTGCAGATACGCCCCCTCAGCCTTGGGGTAAGCCTTTCTCAAAGCCGCCAACGAACCAGCCGCTTGGCCTGCAAAATCCGAGAGATCTCCCCAGCAGCAAAAAGCCATCTGACAAATAACCGCGTCTCTAATAAACACGCCTCTTGTTAGGGGTGCCTTCCCGTTTGTAATCTATGCCGGCATCGCAGCTTGGCCTGGTCATCTCGGCGGCTCTCACCAGATAGGATCGCTGGGCAAAATGACGGTATCCGGGTGGCATGCGGTCGGCAATTTCAAAGATAAGTTTCTTTTTAATGGCGCGGGCAAAATCCTGATAGTCATCAGCAATCACCATAAAAGCGTTGCGGCCACCAATGACACAATCGGCAAAATAATGATCGTAATTCGGCATCTATTTCATGCCGGAGATCTGCAAACGATTATTAACGATCGGCAGACCGTTGATGGTTATGCCTTCTGCTATCGCACTATCGCGCGCCAGAGCCGGAGACGGCCCATCATTATTGGGACCATCGGTTGATATATCCATTGTCTTGCGATCACTCGATATGCTGATTTTTTCAAACTGCAACGCTCCAAACGTGAGTGCACCGCTGATTGAGGTCCATTCGCCGCTGGAACGAGGAGCCGCTTCAATAAGTGTCGCGAATGCGAAGACACTGGCAAAATCTTCAATCACAGTTCAAGGGGCCAGGACAGAGTGATTTCTGGCCCCTGCCCATTCGACATAAGTGATCGCAATTCGGCCCAAGCGGCCTTTGGTGATCGCTTTTAAAACCGATGGATCAGTCATGGCGTCAACATAGCCTTTGCGCTGGAGCCGCGATTCAACAGAATCAACGCTCGATGACACATCGATCAACAAGACCAGTTTTAGATCAACGTCGACTTCTGCGGCATTGAGTTGCCAATTGGCAAGACAAACTCCCAACGCCAATATATAAATCTTTAATTTCACCATAGATTAAGCTTAGCCTGAGTGCGGATGATTTCAAAGGTCGCATTCCTAGCTTGCCGCTTCCGTTTTTCTGGCTAAAATCGCCACCAAATATCAATCAACTATCGGGGAATATCATGGGCCAATTCGGCATCGGGCAATCAGTTTCACGTTTGGAAGATCCACGCCTTCTCACCGGTCGCGGGCGTTATCTAGACGACATAAATCTCGACAATCAAGCGCGCGGTTTTGTCCTGCGCTCGCCCTATGCCCACGCCAATATCTGCAGGATTGATGCCACTGAGGCCAAACAGGCGCCGGGTGTTCTAGCGATTTTTACCGGAGATGATTTTGCAGCTTCAGGATTGGGTAGTCAGACCCCGCAAGTCCCCCGCACCAAAGCGGATGGCAGCCCAGGATTTGTAGCGCCCCAACCGGCCCTGGTGAAAACAGCAAAATTTGTCGGCGACTATATCGCCTTCGTTGTGGCCGAAACGCTCGACCAGGCAAAGGATGCCGCGGAGCTGATCGACATTGACTTCGAGTCTTTACCGAGCGCCATGGATACAGCGACAGCGGCCGATCCTGATACACCTGCCGTCTGGGAAGATTGCCCGGACAATATTTGTTTTGTCCATGACGCCGGTGATCGCGCCGCAACGGATGCTGCCTTCGAAAGAGCTGATCACATCATCAGCCAGGATATCGACATCAATCGCATTACCGCAAATTCGATGGAAGCCCGCGGCAGTATTGGCTCTTACGATAAAGATGAAGAGCGTTATGTTCTCCATGTCGGCACCCAAGGCCCACACGCTCTTCGAGGCGCGCTCGCCAAAGAGATATTTAAGGTAGATATCGACAGAGTTCACATTATTGCAGATGACATGGGCGGCGGTTTTGGCATGAAGGGCGGCCTGTATCCTGAATATACGCTCTGCCTTTGGGCTGCCAAAGAAATCGGACGTCCGGTCAAGTGGGTTTCAGATCGAAGTGAAGCTATTTTGTCTGACACTAAAGCCCGCGACAATATTACCAAAGCTGAACTCGCGCTCGATAAAGACGGCAAGTTCATCGGTCTCCGCGTGCGCACAATTGCCAATATCGGCGCCTACTATGCCGCCGACCGGATTGCTGTTTCAGGCATCCAACATATTGGCGTGTTGTCGGGTCCCTACACCACTGGCGCGGTCCATATTGAGATCACCCTCGTGCTCACAAATACAGTCAATATGGCCCCCTACCGCGGCGCCGGTCGGCCAGAGGCTGCTTATGTGATGGAACGCCTCGTTGATCTTGCCAGTAAAGAACTTGGCCTTAGCCCAACAGAGTTACGCCGCCGCAATTACATTGCTGAAGACGCCTTCCCGTATAAAACCAGTTTTCTCTACACCTACGATTCGGGTGAGTTTGAGAAGAACATGGATATGGCGATTGCGGACGCAGACTATGAAAATTTTGAAGAGCGCCGCCAAGAAGCAGCAAATCGTGGCAAACTATTGGGAATTGGTTTGTCGAATACCATCGAGCTGGCGCAAGGCGGGCCGACCGAAACTGCGACCACGCGCTTTGATGCCTCCGGCAAATTGACGCTCATTACCGGCACCAAAAACAGCGGCCAGGGCCACGAGACCATGTACAAACAAATGGTTCATTCCATGCTCGGTCTGGATACTGACGACGTTACTTTTATCGATGGCGATACAGATCAAATTGACAGCGGCAATGGTACTTTTGGCTCACGCTCCGCGTTCATGGGCGGCAGTGCAATCAACCAAGCCGCCGAAAAAATTATAGAAAAAGCGAAGAAGATTGCGAGCCATGTTTTGGAGGCTGCCGAAAGCGATATAGAATTCAGCAATGGAAAATTTGTCATTGCCGGCACCGATCGCACACTCTCGATGACGGATGTCGCCAAAGCTTCTTTTGATCCGGATCAGCTTCCACCGGGCATGGAGCCCGGCCTCGAAGCGACGGAAACATATAAAACCGACTATCCAACCTTTCCCAATGGTTGCCATATCTGCGAGGTCGAGATTGACCCCGATACCGGCAAGCTCGAAATTATGCGCTACACCGTGATTGATGATGTTGGTAGGGTCGTCAACCCGCTTACCCTCAAAGGACAAATTCATGGCGGCATCGCGCAAGGTTTGGGCCAAGTTCTGATGGAGGATCTATCCTACGATTCAGAAAGCGGTCAAATCCTCGCCGGCTCGTTTATGGATTACGCCATGCCGCGGGCCGATGATTTTTGCCACTTCGCCGTAAAAGCAAATGAAGTCATCACACCGACCAATCCCTTAGGCGCAAAAGGCGGCGGCGAAGCCGGAACGGTCGGTTCTGTCGCCGCTGGCATGAACGCCATTGCCAATGCACTCGAGCCGCTCGGCATCAAACACGTCGATCTGCCCTGCACAGCCGAGAAATTGTGGCGGATTATTCAGGAGGCAAAAGCTGTCTAGAGAAGTAAAGATGGATACCCGGGTTACGCCCGGGTATGACAGGAATGATGTCTGAGAAAATTAATAATATTCGTCATGCGCGGATTTGATCCGCGTATCCATCTAACAGGGTAAAAACCACAGAGTTCACAGAGAACACAGAGACACCTCTCCTCGTCACACCGGCCCACGATTGATTTTATTCTTTGGCTGTAAATGTCAGATGCATTACACTTATTAGAACGTGTACGGAAAATCCTTCAAAACGATCAATTTTTGATCGTGGAAGCTGGCGGATATATGGTCAGTTTAAAGGGAATGCAGAAAACAGTTGGTTTCGGTATAGGAATGGGAAGCAAAGACTTGAAGAATAGTTACCGTGATTTGCTGTCGGGTTTTGTTCTCGTAACGTTATTTTTTCTAATGATCTTTGGTTTCCATTTGGTCATGGTAGGTGAATGGCACGTAAACCTTATTACAAGGAGTTTGATGGTTTTCGCCACTATTGCTCCTGCAATTATCCTTTCACTGATCCTCAATTTTATCATCAACAGAAGACGGCCCATACAAAACCTTGTCAGCTACATTTTTCGTTTTATTTATTTGTATTCGTTGGTGTTTATCGGTGGTTTTATTGGAACCGACATTGTGACGCGCGGTGAGTTTTCGATCATCAGTTTTGTTAAAAGTTTTTCGGCAAATCCAATTTCAAATATAGGAGTGACAGCCTACAGTGGAGCGGTTTTAGGTTTTTCATATTGGCTAATAAAATATTTCATAGATCGAACAAGCGATCGTTATGCGACACCGTTGAAACAGCCCGAAATTTCTGCTTCAGAGACTATAAATGAATCGATTCTCGATGAATCAAGTCAACTGTTGACGGCTAATTTGAGCAAAATATCAAGGTACGGTGTTGCAATTTTGCTGACGGTTTTCATTGCTGGTCCACCTTTGTTAATGATCGGGCGCGAAGCATATTGGGGTGGCAAGTACCTTATTTTGTCTCTCCAAAATCCGACAAAAGACGTGCCAAAGCAATAGCGGATGCAAATTTTGGATTTGTGGCATTGGTGGCTTTGGCCTACGTATTCCTGGAATTAAATGTTCGTTCAGCATCTCATCTTCATCAAAAGAATTTATGGGACGCTATGAATATGAGGGAGATTACATCCAACCTGGTATGTGAAAAATCTATTTTAATGCTTTGAGAAATTATGGAAAAAGATTTAACCGAGAAATGATATGGTCGTTGGATTTTCCTCGCAAATATAAATGCGATGCCTTTGAGTTCGATTATGCAATAGGGAAATTTAAAAAACTTCCAAATCCAAATGATCGCTAAAACAGTTTTTGAATACTTCTATTTGGTAATTAGCTTGTGCTACAGCCCCATACCGAAAACACTTGTATTCCGTATAGCCACAAAACTGGTGTTCTCGACGGTTAAGTTCGTAGTGCACGCCCTCCATTTAAATCGTCATCCCGGCTTCAGAGCCGGGATCCGGAGCTTTTGAAACCAGAAAACTGGACCCCGGATCAAGTCCGGGGTGACGATCAATGTGGTTTCCTACTTAGGTGGATCGAAATGTGTGTCTTTCATTGAAGGGCGTTCGCAAAAATTCGCATACCAGGTAGCCAGCGATGGATTGTTCTCCTGCCAGCCGTGATCAGGAAATCTAAAATTCAAGTATCCTATGGCGCAGGCAGCGGATAACGGGCCAATCGTCAGTTTACCATTGAGCTCATCCAATTTGCTTTCCAACTCCGCCAGTCCGCGCGACACTTTTCCCAATTGAAACTCAACCGCTGGCTCAAACACCAATTCTTCAGGCCGCATAAATTTTTCCGTGGAAGCACCAATGACGGCTTCGCCTATGCCGTCGCCAAGAGCTTGCAGTAGCAGCGTTTTCAAACGCTCTTCAGGGTCATCGGGGAAAAACTTTTCGCCGTCATGGAGCGTGTCGAGATATTCACAGATAACTTTAGAATCGTAGAGAATATTGCCATCATCCATTATCAATGCTGGAATTTTTCCGAGCGGATTGTATTTTGGCATTTCCGATCGCATTTCCTCAAGCGAGGTAATCCCAATTTCTTCGATAGACTCTGCGAGGCCGGTTTCTCTGGCAATAACGCGCACTTTGCGCACAAACGGTGACGCGGGCCGGGAAAATAGTTTCATCAAATTTACTCTATGATTTACTTTGCGCAGCCATTTCTTCGGCCGCTTTTTGCAGGCGTTCCCGATTACGTTTCATCCAAGTCTCGCTGAGCGGAATACTCGGTCCAATCCACATTACATTTTGAGTATGATCCTCATAACCGTTGCCGGTATTGGGATGCAATAAAATGTGAAGATCGCCGCGGTTGAGCGCCAAAAATGGCACTATCACGTTAAACAAATCATGTGGAAAATCAATTTGAATATGCGACACCGGATGCGGTCCTTGCGGTGCTTTATCTCGCCAGCGGCCGATCGTTAATCGATCGCCAAAACGATGGTCTAATTCACGGCGTAAATTCGCGGCATGCTGTTTGGTTGATCCGTCATAATAAAAATGAACGTGAAAGCTCGTGATGTCCGTTTCCGGGCGATATTCTTTGCGCATAAAATTCATTTTACTATCCTACTTCAACAGCACTTGGTGAGTATATGTATCACCGTCACTAATCGTAATTTGACGAAATCCGAGCATCTTTGCTAAATCGAAGAAATTTAAAATGGCTTCAACTTTAAAGGTTTTAAATATTGGCGATTTTCGCGCTACCGAGGTCAATGTCGCCAGCAATGCCCTCACCCGATAAATTGTATCCAGCTTGCCTTTTATATTGCTGACAATGATAAGTTTTTCAGAATTAACGCCTTTTGCAAATATCGCATATTGCGGTGGATAGGGTCGCCGCAAGGTTTCGGTCGCCATGCCGGTCACAAATGCCAACCGATTTGCCTTATTTGATTTCTGTAAAACCCGAGCCCGTGCGCGATAGGTTTCAATTCTCTTAGGCTTTGGATTATAATAGCCCGCATGACGATCAGCCGCTTGGGCCCCCGGCGCAAATATCCAACTCGCCAAAATTATCAACACCAAAAGACGCATCATAAACGATATCATAGGGGAATATTGCCGTGTTTCTTCCACGGATTTTCCATTTTTTTAGTTTTGAGCATGCGCAATGATTTGGCAATTCTCCAGCGCGTATTGTGCGGCATGATGACATCATCAATATAGCCGCGCGCACCCATTCGGAACGGATTTGCAAATTGAGCCTGGTAATCTTTTTCCCGCTCGGCGATTTTTTCTTCGTCGTCTATATCTGCCCGGAAAATGATCTCCACCGCGCCCTTTGAGCCCATCACCGCGATTTCAGCACTCGGCCAGGCAAAATTGACATCTCCGCGCAAATGTTTGGAGCCCATAACGATGTAGGCACCGCCATACGCCTTTCGGGTTATCAGCGTAACCTTAGGGACAGTAGCCTCGGCAAAGGCATAGAGCAGCTTTGCGCCGTGACGAATCAGCCCGCCATATTCCTGAGCAGTTCCCGGCAAAAACCCCGGAACATCAACCAACAAGATAATTGGAATATTAAAGCAGTCACAAAAACGAATGAAGCGCGCCGATTTAACCGATGCATCAATATCCAGACAACCCGCTAAAATCTTAGGCTGATTCGCAATAATACCAACCGTTGCGCCTTCCATGCGGCCAAAGCCGGTCACCATATTGGCAGCAAAAAATGGTTTCAGTTCAAAAAAATCGCCTTCGTCGACAATCTTAGAAATGAGTTCTTTGACATCATAGGATTCGTTTGGATTGTCCGGCACCAATGTGTCCAGCGACGGCTCTTGGCGATCAGCCGGATCATCTGTCGGCCGGATCGGGGAATATTCCCGATTGTTCGATGGCAGAAAATCCATAAAACGGCGCAACTGCTCAATCGTATCGACATCATTTTCAAATGCGAGATCGGCGACGCCGGATTTGCTGGTATGGGTCATCGCACCGCCGAGCTCTTCTTGCGTAACCTCCTCAAAGGTCACGGTTTTGACAACATCAGGCCCGGTGACGAACATGTAGGAGGTATCTTTAACCATAAAGATAAAGTCTGTGACCGCCGGCGAATAAACCGCACCGCCAGCACAGGGCCCCATGATTGTTGAAATCTGCGGAATAACCCCGGAGGCCATGACGTTGCGGGCAAACACTTCGGCGTAACCAGCTAAAGCGGAAACCCCTTCTTGAATGCGCGCACCACCGGAATCATTGAGGCCGATCACTGGCGCGCCAACCTTCATCGCTTGATCCATAATTTTGCAGATTTTCTCCGCGTGGGTTTCCGACAGCGAGCCACCAAACACG
>Ga0066376_10001132_pt1 | contig 25835 bp, 17 predicted proteins | sample Knorr_S15_td_Bot_FD_77009 | JGI IMG/M metagenome (GOLD analysis project Ga0066376, IMG submission 77009) | Marine microbial communities from Southern Atlantic Ocean transect - Knorr_S15_td_Bottom_ad_5009_LV_A | ecosystem: Environmental > Aquatic > Marine > Oceanic | place: Southern Atlantic... | reverse complement strand
TTGTGTTAATGTCTCGAATTTTTTCTCATCGCGAAGCTTCTTGATTAGCTCCACGTGCATAAATTGTCCATAAATATCTTGCGCAAAGTCGAAAAGATGAACCTCTAACAATGCGCGTGTTCCATTAAATGTGGGTTTGTTGCCAATATTTGCAACCCCAAATAATTCTTTTTCACCAACGGTTGCTCGCACTGCAAATACACCATTTACAGGACATACTTGGCGCTTCAACGCAATATTGGCGGTTCTGAACCCCAACTCACGACCTTTTGCCCAGCCATGAATAACACGTCCAGAAATTGCATAACCATGGCCTAACATGGTTTTTGCATCTTCTAATTGCCCTGCAGCAAGCGCATGGCGAATAAGGGTACTGCTCACTCTATCATTGAGTCTACGAAAACTTGCAGTACTTTTCACATCCATATTTAGCTCAGCGCCCATGGTTTTTAATAGCGCAAAATCACCACGACGACGTTTCCCAAAGCAAAAGTCATCGCCTACTGTCAGCGCTTTAACGCCTAACTTTTCAACCAAAACTTGGCTGACAAACTGCTCTGCTTCCATATTGGCAAATTGCTGATTGAAGCTAATGCAAATCACCCGCTCAACACCTAGCTTTGCTAGTAAGCTGAGCTTATCACGTAGTCGAGTTAAACGCGCAGGTGCATTATCTTTAGCAAAAAACTCTTGTGGCTGAGGCTCAAATAACATCACGGTACTTGGCAATTGATGCTTTTCTGCGTCTTGCAGCAAGCCTTTAATCACTTCTGCATGACCTAAGTGCACGCCATCAAAATTACCAATGGTCAACACACAGCCATAATGCTGCGCGCGAATATTGTGAATACCTCTAATTAACTCCATGCCACCTTTTTGCCTTTATCAGCGAGCCCAAAACATTGATATCGGGCTTGAAGCGCCGATTATAATCTTTTTTTTAGTTTGATTCAGTAGTTGCAACACTTTTTATCGTATTTAGTCGCACACCTAAAATGAACAAGGCTGCAAAGTACACAAAAGCAGCAAGTGCCAATAACCCCGTCAATAGCACTACCTGCTCACTAAAGTGCCATGTTTTCCACGCAAATTGCTGGCCAACATACCACACTGAAGCAGCCATTAATAAACTTGAAAACAAACACTTAAAGGTAAAGCTAAGGCTCATCGCAGAAAACTGATAGACGCCATCTTTACGTAATTGATGATACAACAAATAGGCATTACAACTGGCCGACATCGCGGTTGCTAACGCTAACCCCAAATAGCCAATAAAGGGGGCCAACATAATGTTAAACACCATATTTAACACCAGTGTTTTAATACCTATTTTTACAGGAGTTTTAGTATCTTGACGTGAATAAAAACCCGGTGCTAACACCTTGATTAGCATAAAGCTAACCAATCCTACCGAGTAGGCCATCACTCCATAACTAACCGCTTTTACATGATCAATTTCACCATCCTGAAACGCGCCATGGTCAAATAAAACCGTAATAATGAGCGGGCTAATCACCATTAAACCAAACATGGCAGGCAAGCCTAAGAAAATAACAAAGCGCACACCCCAATCAAGGGTTAGCTGGAAATCTTTTGTGCTATTAGTGCTATGTAACTTAGATAATGCGGGCAAAATGACTGTCGCGATACCAATACCAAATAAGCCAAGAGGAAACTCAATTAAACGGTCTGAGTAGTAAAGCCACGCGATAGAGCCGGTCATCAACATCGAGGCAATCATGGTGTCGAGTAACAAGTTTATTTGGCTTATCGAAACACCAAACAAGGCAGGTAGCATGAGCTTTCGAACTTTCTTAACGTTTTCATCTTGCCAGCCCCATTTAGGGCGGCTCAACATACGGGCACGGTACAAAAATGGCAACTGAAACAGTAACTGTACTAAGCCCCCCACAAACACGCCAATGGCAAGTGCGTATGCCCCTACCGAAAATTTATCGTGTAGAAAAACAGCACAAGTGATAATTGATACATTCAACAGCACAGGCGTAAATGCAGCCACAGCAAAGCGATTATAGACGTTCATAACCGCACCGCTCAGGGCAACCAGACTCACAAAAAATAAATAAGGGAAAGTCAGCTTTAGCAGCGCACTGGCCAGTACGAACTTTTCGGCATTTTCGCCTCCTTGCCACCAATCGATAAACCAACCGGTACCAAATAAGGCTGCGATGACTGGAGAGGCAACCACCCCAAACAGGGTGACAATCAATAAAATGGTGCCTAAGGTGCCGGCTGCTTGAGCCACAAACAACCTCACCTTATCGTCACCTTGTTGCTCTTTTATCTCAGATAAAACCGGTACAAAAGCTTGGGCAAAAGCTCCTTCAGCAAACAAACGTCTTAAAAAGTTAGGAATTCGATTGGCAAATAAAAACACATCGGCTGCGGCACTGGCCCCAAGCAGATTAGCCACAACAGCATCTCGTACTAACCCTAAAACACGTGAAATCATTGTCATTGCACTAACAATCATTCCAGAACGAAATAATCCTTTTGCCACCTTAAACCCATTATCAAAAAACCTTTAAGATGGGCGATTATGCCTAAAATATCTTTAAAGCACTAGGCTCGAACCCGACCCTTTGTTACAATGGCGATATTAACTGCTAAAGCGGCAAATTGATGTTCGTTATAAGGAGCAGTTTTTCTTGAGATGTCAAATTTTCGTTGACATTCATGATAAAAACAGGCATATTCCACGGCCTTTAAATTAAGCTTATTTTAAGATTGTTAGGAGCAAACCTTGGCTAACATCAAGTCTGCAAAAAAACGCGCTATTACGAGCGAAAAAAATCGTCAACATAACGCAAGCCGTCGTTCAATGATGCGCACTTACTTCAAAAAAGTAGTTGCTGCAATTGAAGCGGGCGACAAAGAAGCTGCACAAGCAGCATTCGCTGTTGCAACACCTATCCTAGACCGTTACGCAACTAAAGGTCTTATCCACAAGAACAAAGCAGCTCGTCATAAGAGCCGTTTAGCAGCTAAAATCAAAGCGCTATAATTTGTTTTTGATGAATATAAAAAAACCGGCTTATGCCGGTTTTTTTTTATCTGTAATTTAACAAGGCACGTTTTCACTATGCCTCATTAAACCAGTTAGCTAGACAATTTCGAGTTCTGGGTAAAACTTTTTCAGCATGGCGGCAATTTTCTTAGGTGTGAAAGGTTTTACTACAAACCCTTTAGCGCCCTTCTCAATCGCTTCTTTAACGTTTTCGACCGTTGAATGAGCCGAAACCATCACAACATTCGCTTCAGGCGAAATTTCGTTGATTTGCGAGATAATCTCTTTGCCGTCACCATCGGGTAATTCAATATCTAAGAAGATAATATTGAACTCTTTTTCTTTACATGCGCTTAAACACTGCGCGGCCGTAGAAGCCTCACGCACATTATCGATACCTAGGTGCATCAATGTTTGATTTAAAAAACTGCGAACTGTGCCTACGTCGTCCACAATAAGAATTGAAAGCTGCGTATCCATACTATTCCTCTTAAACTATGAAGATAAACACTCATTGCACTGAAGAGTGTAACGCATTTAAGCTATAAGTGATTTGAATTTGACTATTATATCAAAAACTTCGTTATAATCTCATTATAGAGACCTATGTTTAAAAGGCCAGATAAGCTTTATGTCTAACAAAATAAAAAAACAATCTTTACTTGGTAAAGCACCTGCACGAAAGAAACCAACGCAAGCAAAACGCCAAAGACCCTTAAATCAACAACAAGCGCGCGCACAAGCTGGGCAACAAGCCGCACCTGAAGTCGAACTTAAAAAAAGCAAAACACGTTGGTATACACTTGCCGCGGTTGTATTAATTCTACTAATTACGCCAAAGCCCGTGCTAATCACTTATGAAAAGCTTGGCATGGTCTCACAAAGTGTATTTTGGCCTGGCGTATTTGGCTATGGTGCAAACTTATTTGATTCAACCCTGAGCCCCCGCGCAGACCTTAGCCGCAACGTTATTTACCTATGCCAAGATAAGCGTAACCCAGACACCTGTCAGAAGTATCGTGTGACAGAACAAAGTGGATTTTTTGCTGCCATGAAAAAACTAATAATGGATTAAAAAATCTAATCCGAAAATTAAAAATTACTTGGTTGAAAGCTGTGTAAAAGATCACCATAATGGCGCTCCTTTTTCAACACAGACACGATCAGATACGACCATGCTAAACGAGCTAGATTGGCTTTTAAACTTAACGTTACTTGCACTAGGATTAGGTGCATTTTTTATTAACCAGCTTACATTACTGCGTTTTGCGGCGATTAGCGCGTGTAGTTTATTATTTTTATCGTTTAGTTTAGATCTCATGTCATCGAGCGTTATCTCAAATATGAGCTTGGTGTTGATCAATACATTTTATTTATTCAAGGTCTACACATTTGGCCAGTTGAATATCAATCAAGGCTAATCTTCTCCTAAGATAAATTGATAGAATAGGCTATCCCATCTATCAGCTTTTATGCCCGAGCAGCCCTCTGCTTGGGCTTTTTTTTACTTACAAAATAATTGAACTGAGATACCATAAACGGCGTATATATACCCAAGCCACCTCAAGATGCAGAATTCAGCGTTTCACAGGTGCTTAATATCAAGGCGTTACTTTGCAAGAATGGTAGTCCCTTTTAAGAAGTAACAACGATGAGAGTGAGTGCCTGTGAAACGCCCGGAGGGTTGGTTTAAAAGGGATTTATACTGCGTTATTGATTTTAACAATAGAACCACTATTATTTGCAATCAATGCCTTGCCTAAATCGCTTTTAATTCCAACTGAAACTCGCACCTTGAGATGGTTTGGGTATAGAAAATTTTGGGGTACCTTATGTCATTAAACGACTTCGACCTATTTCTTTCATCAATGGAAGACGTAAAACCTCTCAAACATGACACTGTTCAATTTGATTCTACAAAACTAGGCCCTTCTTTAGCCCAGCAAGAAAAACGCAAAGCAGCTGAGTGTGATTTAGCTATTGACGAGAATTATTTACGCAGTGAATTCGTTGAGCTATTAGATCCCCATGCAATACTGGCATTCAAAAAAGATGGCGTACAAGGCCAAGTATACAAAAACCTTCGTTTAGCTAAGTATCAACTCGACGCCACACTTGATTTGCATGGCCAACCTCTCAATCGAGCTCGCAGTACGTTATTTAATTTTATAGATGACTGCCACAAACGAAATATTCGTGTCGTGCTTATTCGTCATGGGATTGGCATCAAAAACAAATCTCAACCGGGCATATTAAAGAGCTACACCAATAAGTGGCTGCAAGAAATTCCTGCCGTTTTAGCGTTTCATAGCGCTCTTAAGCACCATGGTGGTAGCGGTGCAACGTATGTGATGATTAAAAAGTCTGACGAAAAGAAACACGAGAACAGAGAAATCCATTCAAAAAGAAGTTAGTTGAATAAGCAATTACAGTGCAGCATTTAAACATGCTGCACACACGATAATGAGTTGATTACGGTTGGCTAGTTATGATTGGCTAATTACGTTCTCTTGAACTGGTGACTCTGATGCATTCGCTTGGTTAAACCATGCAGAAACACCAAGAACGATAACTGACACTACGACCAGACTGAATTTAGCCCCACCTTGATTAGATTTCATAACGCCTCTTCTTATTATTGTTTTTTTATTGAGCAACAACAGAATAGCAAAGTTACAGATGTTAACAAGGTGTTTATTAAACTAATTTGTAATGCCTCAATAACCTTTTGTTCTATCAATCTGATTTATTAGATCTACACCATCAATTAATCTCTTTGCATTACCTGCGATTTGCAAAGTAACTGACTCTAAATCTGACAATGCAGCGCAGTGAGGCGTTAAGGTCACCTTTTCATGAGACCAATAAGGATGCGTTTTAGGTAAGGGCTCTTCGCTGAACACATCAAGGGTAGCGCCACGTATTTGCTCACTATCAAGTGCCTCGAGCAAGTCTTCATCGACAACATGTTTACCTCTGGCAACATTAATAAGCACCGCATGGCGTGGCAGTTTACTTAACAGTGGTTTATTAACAATGCCCTGAGTGTATTGATTTAGGGGGAGTAAACACACGAGATAATCAATTTGACCAAGCATGTCATCTAATCCCTGCTGTGTGTAATAGGTATTTACTTCAGCGTCGTGTTTTTCACTATTAGACCACGCACTCACTTTAAAGCCATTCGCGAGTAAACGCTTTGCACAGGCTTTACCTAGTTCGCCATAACCTAAGATACCCACATGTTGATGTGAATACGCTCGCTTTGGCTTCCAAATGCAGGCTGATTGTTTTAAATAATATTCTTTAAGTCTAAGCTTGTGTGCTAATACATGGCTCAACACATACTCTGCCATATCATTAGCAAGGTTATCATCAACAATTCTAACAACGGGAACATGCGCTGCTACCTTCGTTAAGTCGATGCTATCAACGCCTGCACCAAATGAAGAAACCGCTTTTAAATTTACCAACTTAGGCCATAAATCAGCGGGGGCATTCCAAGCAAGTACAAACTCAACAGCTTCGTAGTCGGTGCACTCAGACCAAAGCTGCACGTCAACCTCTGGTAGTAACGCTTGTAATCGAGCAATTAATTGGCTGCAATCTCGACCTGTTACAGCTACAAGTAAAATCATTGTCTTCTCCATTTTGCCTCGTACTCGAAGCGCTCTTTAAAAAGTCACACAACTGCAACCTAACTGTCACAGCGAACTCTTACCCTAACCTCATCGCTGAATGCGTTTATGTTTGAGGTTTGTATGATCAGTGTTGATAAAGTAATAGAAGCAAATTTACCACAGTTAGAAAATTCACCAAAAGTAAAAGGCTTAGTAAAGAAAGGCCTGGGTTATTTATTACATGAGCAAGAGTTTGTTGCCTTTGGTGATGCATACCCACACTTACAAGGACTTGAATTTGTAGAGCAAGTACTTGATGAGCTTGACTTTGACACGCGCTACAAGCCAAAGCAAATGGAACATATTCCTAGTGAAGGCAATATCGTCATCGTGGCTAACCACCCTATTGGTTCACTCGATGCATTAGCGCTGATAAAAGTATTATCAAGTGTGCGCCCTGATTTAAAAGTCGTTGCAAACCGCATGCTGATGTCTATCACTCCCATGCACTCGTTACTCCTTCCCGTAGATAACCTATCAGGAACGAGTAAAAAGAAAGAGCTGGCTAATATCCAACAGCACTTAAAATCAGACGGTGCGTTATTAATTTTCCCAGCAGGTGAGGTATCGCGCTTAAGTCCAACGGGAATTAAAGACTGTAAATGGAACAGTGGCTTTTTACGTATGGCAAAAAAAGCCAACGCACCTATTTTGCCTATTTACATCAAAGCGAAAAACAGCCCGTTATTTTACGGCACCTCAATGATCTATAAACCATTAGCCAGTTTGCTATTAGTCAAAGAGATGTTTAAACAACGACAAAAATCATTAGAGTTTGAAATTGGCGCATCTATCCCACCTGAGTCATATTTAATCGAGAATTTAAAAGATAAAGAGATAGCTCAGCTGATAAGAAAACAGTTGTATCGACTTATCACTAAAAAACCTCTGCCGTTAAAAACGCAAACTCCCATTGCTAGCCCAGAAGCAACGAAAGACCTTAAAAAAGCCATTGAAGAGTGTGAATTATTAGGTGAAACCTCTGATGGTATGAAAATTTACTTATACCAATATTGTGGTAGCTCACCGATTTTCCGTGAGCTAGGACGACTTCGTGAAATTGCGTTTCGTGCAGTCGGTGAAGGCAGTGGTAAACGCCGTGATATAGATAAATACGACATGGATTATCAACACCTTGTACTTTGGGATGCTAAACAACTTGAACTAGTTGGCGCATACCGACTTGCCTGCGCACAAGACATTATAAAAAAACATGGCCGCAAAGGTTTATACACCGATAGCCTATTTAGCTACAGCGATGCTATGACGCCGTATTTTGAAAAAGGCATTGAGCTTGGTCGCAGCTTCGTGCAACCCAAATACTGGGGTAGAAAAAGCCTAGATTATTTATGGTTTGGCATCGGCGCATTTGTGAACCGATACCCGCAATACCGCTATTTGTTTGGCGCAGTCAGCGTGTCTAACGCACTCCCTGAGCAAGCAAAATCACTCCTCGTTCATTATTACCAACATTATTATGGTGCTAAACAAGTGTTAGCTATCCCCAATAATGAATATCGCCATACCGAATCACAAAAAGAACAATGTGCTCAGTTATTTGCTGGGGATGACATTAAAGAAGACTTTGTTGAACTTAAGCATGTACTTGCCAATATTGGCGCGCAAGTCCCTACCTTATTCAAACAATACACGGAGCTTTGCGAACCTGGTGGCGTACAGTTTTTAAGTTTTAGCATCGACCCTGAGTTTAATAACTGCATTGATGGATTAGTGCTTGTCGACTTAGATAAAGTAAAAGCGAGTAAGGCCAAACGGTACTTAGGACAGGCACGAGAATATTCGTTATAAAATAACTAAAAGGAAAAAGTCGGCATATTCGCCGACTTTTTCATTTTTAACTAAATATATTTCTAAGCGCAGCTGAATATATTTGCTCAATAGTGATTAAGTCTGCAATTGGGACATGCTCATTAACTTGATGAATGGTATGGTTTCTCACGCCACATTCAATCACCTGAGTATGCTCATTAGCAAAAAAGCGGCCATCAGATGTGCCACCACTAGTACTAAGCATCGGAAAGCTGCCAGTGATTTCATGCACGGCTTGTTCAAGCTGCTGCAACAAGCAATTGCTGGCTTGATGCAAGGTATAAAATGATTCGCACGGGCGCTCCCAAACAAGCGTTAGCTGGGATGCTAAATCTGCCAACGCAAACTGAATTTCTTCTTTAACGTCTTTACTTTTGTAGCCATGACTATAACGCACGTTAAACGTTAGCTCACACTGAGCAGGAACAAGATTATCCACCACATTGGCTATATTAATGCCAGTTACTTGTAGTGTTGTTGCCGAACCGGCTTCATCTTTGTGCCAGCTAATTGCCGTTAAGCGCTTTACTACCTCTGCACTTGAATGTGCTGCGTTTATGGTGTTTTCAGGATAAGCAACATGCCCAGCTTTACCTTGAATAGATAATCGAGCCGACAACGCCCCCCGTCTGCCATTTTTAATGGTATCACCCACATGCAAATGACTCGTCGGTTCACCAACTAGGCAACCATCAAGCACAACACCTTGTTTGGCTAGACGCTCAGCAATCAATAAGGAGCCGTATTCAGCCTCACCCTCTTCATCTGAGGTAATTAACCAGTAGAATGTACCGTGCTTATTGCTCTTTTGCGCTAAAAAACGTTTTGTTGCGCAAAGCATAGCAGCAACACCGCCTTTCATATCTGCTGCGCCGCGGCCATAGACACTGCCATCGACTATCTCGCCACTAAAAGGATCAACTCGCCAATCACCCTGCGCAGCGGGTACCACATCAATATGACCAGAAAAAGCAACGATAGGGCCTTCACCAAAGGTGATTTTAGCAATTAAATTAGTAACATGATTAAAGCTAAATACCTCACAATCAAAGCCGAGCTGGCTTAAATTACTTTCAAGCCAATCAATTGCACCCGCTTGAGCAGGTGTGACCGATTTAAATCGGAGCAAGGTTTGTAATGTTTCAACCACCTCAGATTGCACCGACAGGTGCGTTGCTAACTCTGCATTTGATATCAAACTCATAATAACCCTAGTCAGTTAGAAAGCTTGGGTTATTACAACGAGAGTTTATGACCGCAGTGTGAAACTTAAATTAATGATTTCCTTCTTCAATGAGGGTTTCTTGGGTCACCTTGGCTATGTCTTTATCTTCTTTGGTTAATTGTGTTCGTTGCCAACGACCTGCTGCGAACCAAAGATAAGTAATGATTGCCACAAGTACATTGGTGATAGCAAAGGAATACCATATGCCCTGTGGTCCCAGTGAAGTATGCTTAGACAAAATATATGCGGCAGGAAATTGAATAACACATTGCGAAAGCAGTGACACAACCATCGCATTTAGCATGTTTCCTGAAGCCCTAAATGCAGCGACTACGCAAAGCTGCACGCCTATCCCGCCCCAAGTTAAGCACATGACGCGAATAAACTCTGCGCCACCAGCAATAACAAACTCATCATCAGGAATGAAAAAAGCCACCAAGTATTCAGCAAACAAATAAGCAATCACGCCCACTGATGTCAGGCCTAGTAACCCCCAAAGCGAGGCTAAGCGTGTTATTTGTGCCGCACGCTGTGGATTGCCTGCTCCCATGTTTTGACCAACTAAGGTCGAAACCGCCATTGAAAGGCCCATTGCAGGGATCATCACCATTTGCAAAATATTAGAGCCAACACCATAAGAAGCAATGGTGTGCGTACCAAAGCTGGCAACCAAAAACGACATTATGATTAAACCAAATGCTCTCGCTGAAAGTTCAACCGAGCCTGGTGCCCCTAAAAAGAAGGCTTGTTTCATATATTGCCAGTCTGGTTTAAAGCTTGAGAGTTTAAGTTGAATTCCATGACGCCCCCGCAAAAATACCCAGACACCGATAACAGCCGCTAAGCTTTGCGTGATAAGTGTGGCTAATGCAGCGCCCATTACGCCAAAACCAGAGAAATCACCAAACCCAAAAATCAGTAATGGGTCGAGCACAAAATTGAGTAATACAGTACCGCTTACTATATACAGTGGCACCTTGGTTTGCCCGATACCACGCATTAAGGCTTGGAACATGGCATAAATAAACACAAACACAACACCAATAAAGGATACATGCATAAATTTAAGGGCATCACCAAACACTTGCTCTTCAACGCCTAACAAAGTCAAAAAGTATGGCGATAGCACATAACCTGCTAAACCAAGCATCGAAGCCGTAAGCGTCACCATTAACATGGTTTGCGCAGCAACATGATTAACCTTATCTTGCTGGCCAGCTCCCATGTACTGAGCAGATAAAATAGCCCCCGCCATCGCTAAACCTGAACCAATTGCAATCACTAAAAAAGTAACAGGCATACTGACAGAAACGGCCGCTACTTGCTCCGCCCCTAAGCGCCCTACCCAAAATGCATCTGTTAATTGATAAGCAGACTGCAAAATATTGATTAAGATGATCGGGATACCTAATTTAAGTAACGCTTTTGAAATCGAGCCATGAAGAAATAAATGCTGAGGATCAGCCATGAAAAACACCTAATAAGCAAACAACACCCTTAGTTTAACAGCCGTAGCTGAATATAGAGTCAATAACAGTCAATCTTTTTTTCGCCGTACCTGTTTAAAAACTTAATCTAAATCAATAAATGACTTCACTTTGTTCAAACATTTTTGAAACTTTGATCTAGAACAGGTTTTGTCCGCTGCAACTTGGTAATAATAGCCTCAACCAAATCAGACAAGTAGTTCGCGGAGAACAACATGAAAACTAAATTAAGCATTGCATTACTTACTTCACTATTAGCACTCTCTCCTGTTGCAAACGCAAACTTAAGCGTGAACGTAGGTGCAATTAATGTAAACCCTGATAACGACAGCTCAAAAATCAATGAAGCGCCAACGTTAGGCCTACGTGCGGATGATGATACTCAGCTAGGTATTACTGTAGATTACGCGCTTGATGACAACTGGGTAATTGAATTAGTAGCAGCAACACCATTTAGTCATGATGTTCAAGGCGCAGGTGGTTTAGCTGGTAACAAAATCGCGACTATCAAGCATTTACCACCAACACTTTTAGCGCAATACCACTTTTTAGACTCAACGTATAAGCTCCGTCCATTTGTGGGTGTAGGTCTTAACTATACAACTTTCTTTGATGAGCAACCTTCTGCGGCTTTAAAAGCAACACTAGGTACTGACGATGTAGAAGTTAAACTAGATGACTCTTTCGGCATTGCAGCTCAAGCAGGTTTTAACTACATGATGAGTGAAAACTGGGGTCTGCATGGCATGGTTTCACTTATTGATATCGAAACTGACGCAACTGTTTATGCAGACGGTGCAAAAGCGCTAACTTCAACAGTAAAAATTGACCCAGTTGTTGCTATGTTCGGTGTGAAATACAAATTCTAACTTTCATTTTGTGAAAGCCCATACGCACAAAAAGGCCATTTATTGGCCTTTTTTATTTTCGCTCGCTTCCTAGTACCAAATTGCTATTTATCTAAATTCTAAGACAAATTCCTCCAACCAATAAAATTGAACTACACTTACTTACTAAGCTACACCTTTATTATTGGTTATTAAGTCGCCAGTATAAAATATCGTCGAAACAATGCCAAAGAGCAGGCAATATCTGAATTTTCAGAGCTGGTCAATTGTTGTCCCTATTAGCCAGCAATTATAAAATAACCATAATAATTTTGACGTATAGAATGTAAATTGCGTGATAACGAGGGGCGTTAGTTGAAAATATTTTTTAATTCTTTAGTTCTGCTTACGTGTCTTAATTTAACAGCATGTAAGGTAAAAGACCCGAACGAAGATAAACCAGATGAGCAAACGCAGGTCGCAATCAGCGATCGCGAAAAGCTGCTTGCGGGTAGTGCAAATATTTCTTTTACGATCACCGATGAAAATCAAACACCTCTTAGCAATATCAGTGTTACCTTAGCAGGGCAAACCTATCAGTCTGATAGCGATGGTACAATAAGTATTAGTAACCTTGCTTATGGCAATCATGCGATTATGGTTGAGCAAGCGGGATATTTTCCGCGAGCAAGTATTGTCGTAAATCAACCTGACTCATCAACAAAGACAGTTCAACTCCAAACTAAAGCATCGAGCAGTAAAAGCCTTTTATTTGCTGGCGATACTATGTTTGGCCGTCGTTATTTAGATCCCAATTTAAAAACCATGGGCACGTCTATTCCCGATGTAACTGATGCCTTGATCCACCCAGATACCGCAGGAGCAGACAGCATTGCAATTACTGCGGATGTCGCAGCGTTATTTCAAAATGCTGACTTTGCGTCTGTAAATTTAGAGTCGCCAGTGACGACTAATCCTGCAACCGTCCATCCAACCAAAGAGTTTAGCTTTTTTAGTCTACCAGACTCACTGCTAGGGCTCACTGAGATAGGCATAGATTATGTTGGTCTTGGTAATAACCATATCTACGATTACTTGCAATCCGGCTTAGAAGATACCCTCATTGAAGTAAGCAATGCAGGTTTACTTCATAGCGGTGCAGGTCTTGATGAGAGTCAAGCAATGACTACCGTCAGTAAAACGCTCGATAATGTAACTCTGGTGTTATTTGCCGCTACCTCAATTACTGGTGAAGAACATGAATATAGTTATATTGCTGATTTAACAAAAGGCGGGGCCGCAAATTTAACCAACTCGGATACCGTTAAATCATCATTAGAAGAACAGGATTCTTCGCAATTTATCATTGCCCAAATGCATGGTGGAGATGAATACACCTACTCTCCTTCAAGCTATATTGGCAGCCGCTTTGAAGCATTATCAAAACAAAATACAGATCTCCTTATTGCTCATCACCCTCATGTGGCACAAGGTTTTGCTGTTTATAACGATATTCCAGCAGTGCTGGGGTTGGGTAACTTTGTCTTTGATCAACCACGCCTTGATACCTTACTCGGTGTTGCAGTAATGATCGATTTAAATACCAATACGCAAACCGTCAACCGGGCTTTTGCTTATCCTATTTTTGTTGAAGATTATAAACCACGGTTCACAACAGGATTTCTAACTCACTACTTATTAAGACGCCTTGCTGAGTTTTCTGATGACAATATCACTTTAATTCCTCGTGATAATTATGGTGAAGTCTATTTCAGCCAAAACCAAGCAACACAGAGCAAAACTGACGTTACGATTGAGGTAGATGGCAGCAGCGACATTATTGACTTACGACAATACAGTCCTTCATCGGCGGCATTTTTATCATCAATAGAAGTAACCAGCGGCGAGCTCAGCAGTGCGGTATTTGGACGCGATATAATGGTGTTTGGCGATTTTGAAGATTGGGATAACGACAGCGAAGCATTTGAAGTGAGCCGCTGGGATCATACCAGTGACAGTGTATTTCCATGTACAGATAAACCTTATGCAGGCATACAAGCGCTGTGCTCTAGTAGAGATGAGTTCGATAATACGCCATCGATAATACCGTTTAGACACACAATGCGAGTGATGGAACTCACAGATGAAAATGGCGATCCACTACTGAGTAAAGACTTCTCTTTTTATGGTTATTTACAAGCAGAAAACGGTGGAAAAATTGATGCGCTTTTGAGTTATACAACCGAAATTGACGACCTTACTTTTTCACAGCATAAAATTGATGTAAGTGAAGGGGGTGATCAAGCATGGCACGCTTTTAGCCATGACTTTAGTTTACCGTCAGATGAATTCACTTTAGGACCAAAAGAACTTCCACCAAGGGGCGTAAAACTACAATTTAGGCATTACGCACCAAGTACAGGTGAAGCAATCTCTCGCTTAGATAATGTTGCACTAATTAGCTGGCAAGATGCTATCAGCTTAGATAATGGACTATGGCAAACCGAGAAAATGCACGGTTTTGACTTTTTAAAGATCTCAGCAAGTAATGATACGAATGTAAAACTTACATTCACAATACTTGATTAAGGAGGAGATGTGTCTGCTGTTCAACAATTGTTGCGTTTAAAAAACGTGCGCGCTTTTTGGCTTACCTTAAGCTTATTTTGTGTGGTCTTGTTAAGCAATGTGTTCAACCTTTTTCAGGCTAGCAATGCTTTTTTCTATCAAAATTTAGAGTCACTAAGTCACACTCAGCAAACCAATGTAGTCCTGATCAGCAGCGCAAGTTTAACTGAAAATCACCAGCAACTCGTTGAAAAATTAGTTGAATATAAACCGCGAGCGATTGTAGTGCTTGCTGATGAACCTTTAGTTGCAGTACAACAAAAAAATGTTTATTACCCTTACGCAGGGAACGAATTTTGCGTACCAAAAATTGATAATTGGGCTACTTATCAAATGCGCATTCCGCAATCAAATGAGCTTGAATGCAAAAGTATTTGGCAGCAGATATTTAATTACGATGCAGAACACGTACAACTTATCGACTTTGATTTAGCTGTCACTGCGCTACCAAAGTTTAGTGCTGAACGGGTGCTCGATGTAGACGTAATGAGTGAGCAGCTTGAAAATAAAATCATTATCGTTGGCCAAAAAACGGCCGCTTTTAATGTTTTCATTCATGCCCCAAAACTCGACGGCCTAAATGATCCTTTATTACTGATAGCCTACCTCGCTGACAGTATTGATAAACAAACGACTGTAAAACAGTTAAATAGCTTACTGACTATTTTCGTTGAGCTTGCGCTTGTTCTTGTACTGCTTTTTAGCTTTCAAAAGCTGTCGCTTATTTACTCTTTTATTATTGCCTTAAACAGCGTGCTGCTATGGTGCTTAATAGGTTATGTATTCATTGAGATGAACCAACTTTTCATCCCTATCGGGCAATATATTGTACTGACCTTTATCACCTTATTTTGGGTGATTATTGTTAGAAAGATGTCTGAAGATAATGAACTGAACACCGTTGTAAACAATATTCAACAAAAAATGATGGGTCGTTTTATCCCACAAAGCTTTATTGAGCAAGCTTCGCCATGGGACCCAATCATTCAATTAATTAGCCAACAATTAGACTTAGAAAAATCAATTTTCCTTGCTCGAAAAGAAGATGATCATCGTGTTGTTGAAATTCGTGCAATTAATTGTAATTTAGATGATATTCAAGAAATGCGCCGTGATTACAAGCGCACACCTTACAGCAAAGCTCTAAAATCATTAGGGGTTGTACAAATTACCCGCCCCTTCTTTACACATATTAAAGAAGGTGAAATCGAATTTATGGCGCCCTTGGTTTATGCCGGTGACGTCCGTGGCTTTTGGGCATTATCTGTTATCCCCAACCAATACTTCAACCAGCAAGCGTTTGAAAAAAACGTCAATAAATTCGCTGCGCAAGTTGCTGAATTGCTTTTCCATTATCATATATTTAAAACGACTCAAGCGAGTAACAATAGCCTATTAAATCAGTTGCTAACCTTAAAGCTTCATGAGCCGATTAGTGAGCAGGTTAAACAATCTATTAATGAAATGGAGCAAAAGCTAACAACCTTAGAAATGGTCTTTAATCACACCCGCTCTGCAACCGTGCTATTTAATTTGTTTGGTCAAGTGATTCAAACAAACGCATCCCTTGAGCAATTTGCCAAACAGCACCAACTCGCCATTTTTGAAATGACTGCACTGGATTTACTTTGCAAAAGCTGCGACTTAGACGCTGAAATTGCTAAGGGCAAATTACGTTATATCACTCTGAACAAAGCAGAAGTAGCCTTACCCGCAAAGTTGGGAGAACAAAGTTACACCTTGAATATTAAAGCCCTTCATACTGATGGTTCACAAGCAGCTTCCGGTGAGCCTTTCCAAGTGTCAGGTATATTATTCGAGTTTATCGAAAACCATGTAGCTCGCAATGAGGGACAAGTTTAATGGACTTTGTGTTAGCACTCTTCCCTGCGGGTAGTGGCCTTGGTCAATCTGTTATCACAACAGTTTGGGTAGGTACCGCAGTAGTATGCTTGCTTAACTTGCGCTTCGGTTTTCCATTAACGGGTCTTGTTGTACCAGGTTATATAGTCCCTTTGCTTATCATTAGCCCGACCTCTGCAGCAGTTATTATCATTGAAGCTATCGTTGTCTATGCCTTAATGCGATTCAGTGCACACTATATGATGGAAAAATTTGGCTACAGCCAAATGTTTGGTCGTGACCGTTTTTTTGCCATCATATTGTTAAGTATTCTAGTCCGTGTGTGTATGGACACCTTATTCTGGCCAGTGATTGCTAATCAGTTGAGTCGCTGGGATATCACCTTTGATTATGCTTCACAGCTCTATTCGCTTGGTCTTATCATTATCGCCTTAACAGCAAATGTAATGTGGAACGGAGGCTTTAAATATGGCTTAAAAGTAACCTTTATTCAGTTACTTATTACATTTATTCTCGTACGTTTTGTACTCATGCCTTTTACAAACTTTAGTATTGCTAATTTGGGTATTATGTACGAAGCCGTCGCTGCGTCCATCATTGCAGCCCCAAAAGCCTATATCATTCTTGTCATTACTGCTTTTCTAGCCTCTCGCGCAAATATTAAATATGGCTGGGAGTTTAACGGAATTATGTTGCCAGCTCTGTTGGCACTGCAATTAACTCAACCTAGTAAATTACTGACTTCATTTGCTGAAACCGCCATAATTTTAGCAATCGGTGGCTCGCTTATTCACTTTACCAGACTTAAACACGCCAATATTGAAGGTGCCAGATTATTAATGCTGTTCTTCACTATCGGCTTTATTTATAAACTAATCCTTAACTACATTGTGGTTTGGTATTTTCCTACCATAAAAGTGACTGATACCTTTGCGTTTGGCTATATGTTAGCAACGTTACTGGCATTAAAGATCTATCAAAAGAATGCGTTAGGTCTTGTTGTCAGAGCAACATTGCAAACCTCTATCGTGGGTGGGTTACTTGCGATTATTGTTGGTTTTATCGTTATGCTTCTACCCTCGATGCTCTCTGCGCCGAGTCTTAAACCAGAAACTGAACAGATGCATGTCATTACGCTAAATCAGCAAGTTAGCCAATACAAAAGTTACCTATATACAAGCCGAAGTAATAAAGTAAGCGTCAGTAGCTATAAAGCGAATCAAACGGTTTCTGAGTTTAAATATGCTGTGTATAAACTTGATCAGGCCATCATTGAGCAGCAAGGTATTGCTGATCTCACGCCTCTATTTACAAGCATAGGCTTTTTACTACAAAGTGACGAAAACTATATTTATCTGATTGATACAATTGAAGATAGGCAGCGAGGACTGTTTGTTTTAAACAAACATCCTAAAACCCCTTTATTGGTCACCGTGCCATTTCCCATTACTGAAAGTTTAGCCAGTGACTCTGCTGGTCTTATTTTCGAACAACTGCAAAGTAAGGCCTTGGTATTCGGCACAAGTAAAACACCACTAAAAACCTTAGCAAAAGAAAACCAACAAAGCCCATTTTATCAGGCTTTTATTTCTGCATTAGAAGGTACGGAAATACTACAAATTAGAGAGGCTAACCGCCATACCTCAGCGTTATTTTCAGATGCTGCCACACAAGCAAGCAGTCAATATTGGATTTACAACCAATTACCTCATTCCGTTAGTCAGCGCGAGCTACACGACTTTGTAGGTAGTGAAACAACCTTCTTTGGTACGGCAACCAGTAGCAGCCTGCCTTCTTCAAATTTTTCTGGCTCAATGTTTGAAATGTTTCTAGATGGCGATAATTACACCAACATTTTGGCCAGTATTTACCGTGAGAATTTCCATTACAGCAACCTACAACTCAATGAATTAAATGAAGAAATCAATCAAATAGTAGATGAATTTTCTGCCCATATAAGCAAAAAAGGCAGTTTTGACTATCAACCACTTTCTAAAAGTCAGGTAGCGCTTTGGGAGTTCGAGGTCTTAACACCACTTTATAAGCTGATTGATCGCATCGGAAATGATGCGTTGAATGAAGATATGCTAAATCAGCTAAAACAAATTAATGGCACCGCACAGCTTTTAAGCTATCAATTGAGGCTTGTGAAAAACAACAGTGGACGTTATTTACTATTGAGCCCGCTAGATACTCCTGTAGCATTACAACAAGGCCAAGGGATTTTCTTGTTTAATTTAACCGAGCACGAAGCAATTACCTTAAGTGTCCCTAGACCTTTGTTTGAAAGTAATACGTTAAGCTTTGCTAGTGAGTTATTTGCCAGAGCGAATGCTGCAAACTTACTCGTCGCAGGTGCTCACCCTTATGCTCATCCACAAGCAAATGTGTTAGCTGCAGATAATGTTGACTCTTTATTCAATATCATTCACCAAAGCTTCTTACGTTTTACTCAAAATCAGCCTAGTTTGAATATTCAAATTCGCAGTCATAGTGCACCTTCATGGATACGCCCAAATGCAATTGCATTCTCAACAACACAAATAAGTGATACTGCGATTCCTTTAATGAAGCAGCTTGATAATGAGCTCATCGCTTTAGGTGTCAATTATCAAACAGTCATGGGACAACAAGCCACACGAGGCCTTGAAATTGGCAGTTCACCGCAATCTGGCTATCAGCAATTTAATGCTAACAGTGAGCTGGCAACCTTGTGGCTTGCTTCTGATTTTAAACAACAGTTTTCGATGGATCAAAGTAGCGTGTTGCAGCGTTTATTAGCCATATCTAGTAACTCTAAGGTCAAGGTAATCAACCTTGCTACTTTATCGCCTTATAACTGGCAACCATTGGATGATAATAAAAACCAACAGCTACAAACACTTGTAAATAACTATGTCGCTAATCAACGCCTCACATCATTGCGAGATCTTTGTCACCAAATAACCGCGTGTAGTTTACAAACCATCAAACTGGAACACCTTGATAAATTCGCGCTAATGATAAAGCAAAACAATAGCATTCTTGCCATCTACAACCCGACGAATAATCAACTAATTGATGTTCATGCATTTAATCAGCTAATGGGAGGAGGTCAACGTGTATTTAATTAAACGTTTATTCGCCCTAATGCTTATTTTGTTATTACTTTTCACGGTGCTGTTTGCTGGGCGTAGCTTTTTAGTGTGGTTAGACTCAGCGGAACCCGTGGATGCGCGTAGCAATACGGAAACACGTTCTAATGTACAGTGGTTAAGCAGCGAAAAACCACTGCGTTTTACATTTTCTAACCAGCGTACTCATTCATTACGAATTCTATCGAATGCCGTGTTTGACCAATCCGTGTTTCTTGAATTACCGGTAAATTACGCAATTAAATACGTTCTTTATGACGATAAAGGTAATGTGATTTTAGATAAAATTTACCATCACGCTTCAAAGCTAGTTAACAATAGTGAAGAGCAACAGATCAAACAAATTATTGAGAATAAGCAATCGCTTAATGTTGCTTCTGGACAATCTTTTTATCTGCCAATTACTCATTACCCCAATGCAAAAACTTTAGATTTAACATTAATCCCAGAAGAAAAATCACTACAAGGTGTGGTTGTTCGTGTCCATGCCAAAACGCCTGAACAAAGTATCGATCCTCTCAATAGCTGGCTTAAACGCCCTTTAGAAAGAAGAAGACGCGCCACTGATTATCTTACTATGGGCGAAAACACACTTACCAACGCCGAAATTAGTAATGCAATGGCATTTTGGTGGCAAAAAATTGCACCTCAAGGGATCCCTGGGATCGACTTTAAATCTGACATTTTGTATGAAACCCTGCCATACAATGTCACGACCTATGACTTTAGTATGCAGCAGCACGACTTAGGTGCCTATTACACGGAACTTGGTCTATGCGCCAGCATTAGCCTAGATGTCACTGATAGCCTTAATTTCACAGTCAATTCAAATCAGTATTTACCATCGCTAACTTGGCACGATAAGCATCAATTTAAAGCGCCAACACCGATTAGTTTCGCGGTAACTGATAACAACAATAATTATAAAACAGAACTGATTGATGCTGGGCTAGTCACTATTTGCAGTGAAGAGCCATTACTAACTAGTTGGCGAACCGCATCAGGCGCCGCAATTTTAACAAGTTATGCAGGCAGCTATTTGGTGAATGAATTTGCCAGTGTAAATTTTGATATAGAGCCAAGTAGCAATCTCAATATTGATGTTCGTGCCTTACAAACGAATCAGCTCAGCGTAATCATTTATGATGAACATAACCAGGCGATTGAGCACTATAGTGTCACTTTAAAAGGCGACGTATCCGATTTTGATCGCGTGATCACCGATAATACACAAAGGCAGCGTGTTGGTATGCTCAACAGCTACTATTTACGTACCCCTGATAATGCGCATCACCTGAAAATTAGTGCCGAGAAAGATGTCTACGTTCGATTAAAATCTCGATTTGCTGATTTTAATTATCAACGAGCAATTTCTCATCAATATTTACCTGAACCGATAAATGGCTTTTACGATATTGCCGCTTGGTATGAGCAACGAGCTGCAAATCATTATGAGTTAACGCAGTTAGCACACTTTACTAATATTCGTACTTTTACTCCGCCAAAAGAGCCGGAGTTAGTGACAACTTTTTATCAATCTAAAGAGCTATTTGACAAACTGCCTCTGTCAAATGTCGCTTTAGTATTAAGCCCTGATCGCTACTTTATGCCCAAGTTGCCACCACAAGTCTTTAACTATGGTTTATACAAAAAAAATAACTACTCTCCTTATAACGATTTTGAGGACAACAACTTAGTTTATCGCTTATCTAACAACAGCAGTAAAGAAGTCACAGTGTCTGAGTTATCGGTGGAGACATTGCAGCAATTGCAATCACAGGCGAAAACGATCTATCAAAACTGGTATGGAGAACGCCCTTGGATTAAGCAACGTATTTACCAGCTTGATAAAAGTGCGCCTTTGACACTTGAGTTTACAGCACAACAGCGCCCTATGAGCGTCGTATTTAAAGTCTTTCGTGCAAATAGCAGCGAACCGGTTGAGTTATCGCTCACACAAAATGCTGACTACAAGTCAGGGCTCACCAGTGAATACAGCATCGCCAAGCAACGTTTTATGCTGCACCAATCTGCATTACTCGATGCATTTTTAATTCACCCAAAAAATAGCCAATTAACAAGTTATCCGAGTATTACTCAAACAATCACTAATGACATTGCTGAATTACATTCACTAACACTACAAGCAACTGACACAGTGTGGATTTCTGTACTTGAGGAATACCCTCTGCAAGAGCAAAAGGTAAGGTGGTGGAACCATGAAAACTAAAATGATGCTGATTGCAGTGTGGTTGTTTGTATCCGCATGCCACGCAACACCTAGTTTGAATGAACTAACCTTGAACTTAAAGTTATGGCTTGCTGATCAGCAATATCCTCTTGCGCACTTCACTACCAAACAAGGTGCACTAGTTGCTAATGAATCTTTAAATTCGGGCGGCGAAATTCATTATAGACAGCAAGGTGAACAATGTATTGCTTATGCACCTCATCGCTTCTATGACAAACATACTCATACTATTGCAAAGGCACTATTTAATCACTGCCAAGTTTTTTTAAGCAACACAAAACACCGTAACACCCGTGATGAACATGGAGAACTTATTGACTTTGGAAAGTATAAACAAAGCGCGAGTAATGCCTTTATTCTTGCCTACGCTGAACATGTTGAATCATTCTCTATTTATCAACTACATGGTTTTGCTAAAGAAAACAGAAAAACGCCTGAGGGTAAAAAGGCAGATGCCATTATCAGTAATGGTCATGTAATACCTAGTACACGGACGATTGCAATAACTGCCTGTCTAAACGAGCAGCTAAAGATCACTGCGATGGTTTACGGCCTGGATGTTAAAGAACTCGGAGGTACGACAAATATTCTTGCATCACTGGCCCCAAAGAACAGCCAATTTTTTCATATCGAGTTAAGTCGCCAGTTGCGTGAGCGATTAGTTTCTAATAACCAGCTATTAAAGTTGTTTAACCAATGCCTTATTTCATAATTGCTATCATTTTACTGCTGCTTTCAATGCAGCCTACATACGCTGTTGATATAAATAGAGGTGTTCTTGAGCCTGCAATCTGGCTGCAAACTTCGCCTAAGCTCGCACCCTTTACCACCAGCCAAGATATGCGCTTTAATGCCAAACAGCATCACTACCTTTGGCTTCCTAAAGGACATTGGCTAGACATTGCCCCTGATCACCTTAATAAATTTATTATTAGTGCGGGGAATACACAATACATACAACAACGACTGCAAGTGCATCGTGACTTACTTTGCGATACGAAACGTTGCCAGCTGCCAGCTATGGGCCATAACCGAATTGTCGCCATCCAAAATCATCTGGATGAAGATACTACATTCACAGCCATGGTTGGTCATATACCACAAAATGTAGATAGCTTTAGACGTGCTTTATCGCTTGCTAAGCCCTCCGTTGTAACTAAAAATCGCCGAGGTAGTGAGCGTTATTATCGACTAAACAAAGATGACGAAGTTACCTTGTTTTTCTCTGCGGCGAAAAAACTTAAATTATCTGTTCGTCAAAATATGCAACAACCTGATGAAAAAGGTGTTGTTTATGCGTATGTCGATAAACAATTGGTCGCCAAAATAAATACCATTAATAGTCAAGCCTTAGAATATAAAGAACAGTCGCTAGGCCTTGAAAATACTGAGTACCTAGCAATTGCTGCGGGGCAATACTTAACGATAAAAAGTAAAACCGATGCTTTTATCAAACTAGAGCAAAGTCATCGTGCGATTTATGATGATAATGTTGCTGAAAAAGAACAAGAAAAACACTTGCTACCTTATTGGTACCAAGTCGCAAATGATGCCATTTCAGCGGTTTATAACGACCACTCATTACACGTATTTAGTGATGATGTATTTACAGCAAATAACCCTCTTGCCACTAAACGTCACAATAACTTGCTATCAATGATGACTGGGCAATCTCAACTTTGGGGTAGTTACCGCACTTTTAGCGCAGTGGAGACTAAAAGTCGTATGGTTTCAGAACTCGTTGAACAACGCTTAGTTGACGATCAGTTTTATCCACGTATAAATCAACAGCTTCGCCTCATTTCCACTTTAAATCAGTCAGCACAGCTATTTGATTTATCAAGCAAAAAACGTGCAACACCTTGGCTAACCTTAATTGCTAAAAGCACTAAAGATAGCCAGTTAAAGCTGTCTTCAGGTGAAAATAGCTGGTTAGTAAACCTAAAAGCAACAGAAGACTTTCAATCATTAATAATTTCAGTGCCGCTTAACAGCCAGTCTTTGACTATTCAAAGCTTAAGTAGTCAGTCGAATCAAATTGAATTTGCGCTCTATGCAAGAACACTGACCGATCTGCCTAGTGATGAAGTGATATATCAACAAGCAGTCAGTACTAAGAATCTACGCCCAGCGATATCAAAATTGATTGCAGATGACCTGCACAAACAACATGCCGATTATTTAGCGGCCATCGAGCCCTATGCGCCAGCACGTAAAAACGTCACGGCCTTTAATGCAGAACAATCATTACTCACAGCCAAAGACTTAGCATCGAGCGCACCACTCGATGCCTTAGCATTTTTAAAGCCTCTGACACAAAATGCTGATACAGCAATTGCAGAACAGGCTTGGCAACTTCGAGTGGCAATTTTACGTGAACAAAAGCAATTTCATTTAGCGAATAGTTATTTAGAAGGGCTATACAAAAGTACACAGCAACTACAACTGAAACAATTTGCCGCACAAGCTTTAATAGATAGTTATCAAACAGAACATCAAGATATTAAGCTATTTGCACTGTGTGCAGGTAACTTAACAACTATAAAAGAGTGCCAGCCTATCTTGATTAATTTAGCTGTAAAACAGCAAAAGCATCGTTTGGCTGCGTGGCTTGCTTACTCATCAACTGTGCCAACTAAAGTCTCTGAAAGTTTTAAAGCCCTGAACTATCAGACTTTAAGTGCACCCCCCTTTGTTGATGAAGCTCGATATCAGCTAAAAGCGAGCTCGCAAGAAACCTTTATTAACAGCCAAGGTAAATTGCAAAATACCGTCATCACAGAAGCAATGCCGTGGTCTTTTACTGCCCAAACGCCTATTAATTTAGTTATTAAGGCACGCACAGCAGCCAAGCAAAACGGTGAGTACCAAACGGCTTGGCTTATGGCACAGAGCCAATATCAGCATAAACTCATGCCAATTTTTAGCGATATACCGGCAACCACCTTATTTGTTAAAAACCAACAAGCAGCGTCAGTGGCAGCCACTCTGGTAGTACGCCTTCAAGCTGGAGAAGCGCTTACAATAACAGCTGACCATACGAGTTATCTTGATGTCAGTTTCATTCCTGAGTCTTTATTTAACCAGTTCGATTATGTATCTGATGCAGCAAATAAATCTACATCAAACGATATTATGTCGCTCATTTACTCGGCTGACGCAACACAAGCAGACCTGCTACTAAATGGGCTTTATTTACTCAGTAAAAAACGCCTTACCAATAACCAATACACACAACTTCTACAGCGCTTAGAAACCTTAGATGCAGATGCTAAGTCAACCTTTTTACAAAATAGAATAGAAAGTTATGGTCAATGGCAGCCATTAGATAGTTTGCTCGACTTTGCTGGTACGCGATTATTTGATATGCAAAGTACTGCGCAAAGCAGTTTTGCCGATCGTTTTACACTGCTTAATACACAGGCAGGTTCCAATGAAGGCATTCTACTGCGCCCATTCCACACATTAAACATTGATTTAGCACAAACTGAAGGGCAACAGATCCGTTTTAAATTTAACTTCTCTACTGCTGAGTTGGCGCGTGCAAATGTTGCTAACCTGTCATTGCAATTAGCAAATGATCAAAAAGTTTGGTCAGTCACTGAACAGCAAAGCATTCCTTTCACATTTAACAAACGTGAATTGGATAACAATATCATTTCGCTCAGGTGGTTGAACCCCTATCTATCGCAGCATCTAACAATTGAAGCTGAGCAATATATTGCGGGTCGCTGGCAACACTTAGCACTGCCAACAACGTTACTCTTTTACACTGTGACACCTGATACGCCTTTAATGGCCAATTTACCTGCTGACAGACTCATTAAGTTAGAAGAAATGAATGAATTTAAGCGAACAGAAAGGCGGTTCTTCCACCCAGCG